>Ga0209611_10003467_pt1 | contig 27304 bp, 20 predicted proteins | sample S1TSphgellanicum_3_FD_187693 | JGI IMG/M metagenome (GOLD analysis project Ga0209611, IMG submission 187693) | Host-associated microbial communities from peat moss isolated from Minnesota, USA - S1T2_Fc - Sphagnum magellanicum MG (SPAdes) (version 2) | ecosystem: Host-associated > Plants > Peat...
ATGCATAAGGAAATTGGGCATTTTGGAGAACAACAAACATTGACATAAGTTTGTATGTGATTTTATTGGCACAATCACACTGAACAAGTTAAAATAGTGGTCAAAGCATGTAAAAAATGCCAACTAGTGAGGCGGACTAGAAGCATTAAATCTAATGTTGAGGACTTAAAAAAATCCCAGTATGCGACCTATTCTAAAAGTTACACTTGATATTGTAGGCCCATTTCCAAGGACCAATGATGGAAACAACTATTATTATGGTTGTGATTGACCACTATTTTAAATAGTGTGAGGCGAAAGTTGTACCTGATTACACAACAACAAAATTGCCAAATTTTTGAAAGCAAAAATATTTGTAGATATGGGGTACTTAAATTTATTTTCGACAATGGTGGTGAATGGTCTGCTGAATTTGATAACTTGTGCAAGGTCTATGATATTCACCATCAATACACCGCACCATAATGGCCCTGATGTAACGGGATGGACAAGAGGTTGATCAAAACCATTAAACATGGAATTACGATGATGGCCACATTCTAGGAAAATTCAAGTACTTGGGATCTACATTTGCTTAAGGTATTATTTGGATACAAATGTGGGATTCAAACAAACACCAATTTCTCTCCATTTATGGTTCTAAGTGGGCAGACTCCCAAACTAAAAGTTGACAATTAACTTTGCATGCTTACTCAGACATTTGATGAAAAGATGAACATTGATCAATTAATTGAGCAAATAAAAAATGCAACTTATCTTTCAAGATGCACAAGTCAATGTTGAATAACAATGTGTAAGCGCAAGTGCATTAGAAGAAGACATGCATTTTATAAAGGAAAACAAGTGTTTCCTTGCTTTTAGCTTGGCATTGATTTGGTTAAGATGAAAAACCCAAGTAAGAAGAAAGTTTTGGTCCAAGGAGTTGGGAAGGACCTTACTTGTTCGTGGGATATGTGGATTAGCAAGTTGGTATGCAACATGATGATGGTAGAAGAAAATGTATCATTAGAGGTAAGGATGATCAACAGTGGGATCATCTTAAAAGGGATTTATAATTGTACTTCTCGAAAGTGTAATTAACAATAGCTATGGGGACACATCTGAATTTGAAAGGAGTCGTCACATATGTGGGATGAAAGGAGGTCAATTTTTTAAAAATCCATTAGGATGAAAACCTAATGGTGTTATGGATTAGGATGCCGAATGCAAAAATTAATAGAAGATGTGTTGGTTGATGATGATGTTTCTTATTGTGTGGATTGGGAGTTTTCTTTGTGTTGTTCGTTGCAAGTTAATTAGGCCAAAAGTTGTGTGGTGTGTGCTAACTTTGCGGAAGATTGAGGACGACATGTTTGATGAGTGTTGTTTGACATTCTTCATGTTTATTTGGAAATGGTGGGCTTGGCTATTGTGCTAAAGAACGAACTTGGAAGATAAATGGAACAAGGCTCTAGAAGCTAAGCACCTTCTTTTTTTTTCTTTTGTTGTGGAATTTGATGGTTGGAAATAGCAGTTTGCAAGAGGGTCCAAGCAAGATCAGGGTACCCCCTTTGAAACATAAGACTCATTCCTAGAACTCTCAAATTCACCTTTTTTTTCACTTTTCCCATGACATGCCCTACATTTCACCCTTTTTTTTAATGTCAAATGAAATAATTTTGTTCCAAATTTTATGTAGGCTTTTAAAGTCTATTGTTTTCATTTATAAAAGTGAAAATTGTAAAATTTATCCAATGTGGGCCATAATCTATCAATGGCCCAAAATTCCTAAAAATCTAACTTTTTGAAACTTTTTACATTGCAATAAGGCATTTGGTTCTTGTCACATTCATACATTTTACACACATTAACACATAAGGTATTTGTGATAAAAATCTTGGGCCAAAAAAAGTTGTTTAGACATTCCTTTTGAATCTTTGAACTACTTTTTTTCTCATACGACAAAGTCATGGATTTTTTTCAAGGACTTGATCCTTAAACTTATTCAAATTTGACATTTTATGCATATAATAATACCTCTATAATGTATCTATTTATGAATAAAATCAAATATTCAATATAAATGTGTCATTAAATTTCAACATGTTTAAATGAAAGGGTCCAGTGAATATAAAATGAGATGATCCTTTTGGGTACCCCAACCATACTTTGACCCAAGAGTGTGATTTTATGTTGTTTCTCAAGATTAGAGGTTGTTGGGAGGAATGTCCTTAACCATAGTTTGTGCATTCCAACTTTAAGTAACATTTCGCTATGTACTAAAGTTGGGATTTAGAAGCAAAAAGTTAGGATATATGAATAAAAATGCAAAGAGGTGGAAGTGATGAAGCTCCCTAAGGGACTAATATGGCTTGTCTAAGTGAAACTTAGTTTGAGGGGAATTTGTGGGGTTGGCATTCGGGAAAATGAAACTTGTTATTTGGGAACTTTGGGGAGACAGGGTATGAAGTGATAAAAAAGGGGAAATTTGTTTTGGGCTAGGTTTATCTTTCATCCTTGTATAAGCTTGAGTGGATTGTTGAAAATTGTTTTGGGTTGTGAAAGTTGAGTTTGTATAAGACTAAGATGGCCTACTAAGAAGGTCTAGGGAGAGCTAATCCAACCTCTTTGCAAGCAATTCTTATTATAAGGAAATTATCTTAGTTGGATCAATCCAACTTTTAGATTAATACAAATGTATTCTATATAATGCATGTTTGAGGGAGATATAAGTAATATAAGCACTAGACATATGAAATAGTAGACCTAGGGCAATGAGTTGTGAATATGTTGTGTAATATCATTCACATGTTTGGAATCATCTTTACAACCTGAAAAGGTGATGGGTCAAAAATGAATTCAAGACCTAGGGTTGAACTTGGATGTTCTTGTACTTCATTCCTCAAAAGGCAAAACTTTTTGACAAAATTTATTTTGCTTTCTACTAACCATACTTATACGATGATTTCAAGATTGCACAATTTGGACAATGTAATGAAGGGGAAGATGGGTTGCACACAACAAATACCAACATTTGTACAACATGTAATTTGAAGATGAAATTCGATGTTTGTCTTACATATACATATTATATATATGTATTTCAAATGTATTGACAAACATTAAAATTTGGTAAGATATGTAGGGAAAATGTTGAATGTAGTTTTAAAGATGTCTAGCAAATTGTATATTTAAGTTCATTGTATATGTACCTACAACCGATTTACGTACAAAATAATTTGTAGAATGTCTAACCAATTTATTATTATTATTATTAATATTTGTGAAAATTGTTGAGAACCAAACTCCCAACTTGTGCCAATATATTTATTGGCCTAACCATTGGGTTACTATAACAAATTCATAACACAAAGTGTACTTAGCATCCTTATTCCTCAAATGTTGAAATTTTAGAAAAAATTACATTTGAAATTGCCAAACCTTGTTTTTTAAAATAAATAAATAAATATTTGGCAAAGAAGTGTTGTTGTAGGCCATAGGTAAAATACAAGACATTAGTTTTGGGTCTTTTGAATTGGGAATTGGTTTATTATTGTTTATGGCTGTTTATTTTAATCTCATAAAATTTTGACCAATTTTTATGAACTCATATCCCAAATAAATCTCTAAAATATGAGTAATTCCATGTGCATACTTGATGACCTGTAATGAAAAATCAATTGATCATATCCCCACATAACTAACAAAAAATTTGAAAGCTTCCTATTTTGTCATTCATTGCATAAAATTTAGAAATTTATGATGAAATATCCAGTTAGACCCAAGCTAGCTACAGTATGATTATATGATCATGACATTCAAACTACTTTTGTTTAAGATTTGTTTTCAAATCAAAGAGTGTGAAATGATGTAGTAAACCAAAATGTAGAAGGTCAAGGCCACTTTTTGTGCCTATTGAAGGATGGGTCCCAACGTAATTAATTGTAGAAGCCATGAACGTGGATAGTGTTTGTAAAAATTTTAGTCCTTATTTATTTAAAAGGATTTCATTTTTTAAGAAGGAATTTTTTAAAAGGTTAACCTTCCAATCTTTTTTTCTTTTTTTGAAGTGGAAGCTTAGTGGGGGTAAATTGCATATGCAACCAATATTTAAAGACCGTAGGTTGAAATGATTGACCTCAAAAAAATAATAATACCCCACTTATTTACACACCCCACATCTTGGAAAAGGTAATTCTTATACTATTATGTTTTAGACAGGTTTTTATTCATCTTGACTTTTGCTAGTGTTTGTAATTGATATCGATAATTCAAGACCCAAAACTAAATTAGTAAACAGTTAAAGTAACTTGAAACTATAAAGTTATATGTAATGTAAGGAAAACATAGCACCAGAACCCTAAGTTTGGTCATAACCAGGATGAGATTCAAAAAAATCCTGCAAAACAGCACATTACCATTCATTCAAGAAAAGGGGGGCTGGGGGTGGAGTGGGGAACCTCAGAAAACCATCAATTTTTGTGATAAACTGAGTTTCACCCTGACTCTCCTTTTTCCTGAGCGCCTCCACTGCTGCGTCACATGTTTTCACTACTCCTACCTGTACATCCACTATAATTATTTTCGAACCTTGCGCATTAAATGCTGAGTTTCTGCATTTCATTCCTAGATTTAATGAAATTTCATTATTGTACGGATATCACTGAAAGAGAGTTTAGGGGGTGAAAGGAGGCGCAAAGACAGGGTGAAGACAGGATGACTTTACGGCTGTCCCTTACGTACAATCAAAATTTACTTTGAAAGGCAGATAATGTAATTTACCTTCTCACCAGACCTACTGCATCTACACTGTTCAGATGTGCTAGTGCAAGGCAACAATGGAAGAGTACTTATCATTGCAACTGGTAATTTGATTTGATGTGATTTCTCTCTGACATTTGATTTGATTTGATTTGATTTGATCTGAGGGTCTCTGGGATGAAAATTTGTTGAATAGGGTTGGATGGCTTTCTAAAATGGAGGATGGATGCAGAACTGTCTTGATCAGGTACAAACTAATGTTCCGAAGTTCATAACCAGCTTTAGGGGCTGACATGCTGACGTGTTTCTTCCTAATTGGACATCCACACCTCAGTTATATATCACATATTATGTTACATGTATCTCATTCTGTGTGTGAAATGAGAAATAGTAGGTAACTAGCAGTTTATTTTTGGGCAATTTTGTAGTATAGCCAAAGTGGCGACAATCTATAGGAAGATTTTAAAACATCCTTCTAATTTTTGGCTACCTACTTGAACCATGTATAGAAATCTAGTGTTTTTCCTTACGATTTTGGTCAAATTCTGGCTATTGAAAATCTCAAAAAAAACATGATTTTAGAACTTTTGATTTTTTCATATAGCATTTTGGCTATATATATATAGCTGGCAGAAAACAGAAGGCCGGTAACTGGTGAGAGCAGCCGGGTTACAGAATATGGTTGAGGTGTGTATGCGCCGAGACTATGTTTGGTGACCCGACTGCTCTCGGCTGCTCTCGGCGGATGCATCCGTAACTGATTTTCAGCGCAGCTGCAGCGTGCATTTGATGGCCTGTGACAGGACATACCGCACAAAGCCAATCCTGAAGAACGGACCGTTCAATTCACACTGGTGAAAGGCGAGGTTACCACTTGTAACTTATTCTGGCCAGCCACTGCGATGCTGCCATATCACCCAAATCTCCCTGACAATCGGTTCCATGATCCACATCCACTCTTAGTATGGATGAAAAGTGATCTGCATCCACCTGCTGAGCCGGTTATGGATGTAAAGGATGTTGGTTAGGGCTTGACATTACACGTAGTGGCTGGATTTCCAGCCCCTTGTGGGGTGCAATGAGTTGGTTTCATAATATTTCAACGAGAAATTATTGAAATATTGAATAAATTTTTCATTGAAAATTCATTTAAATCAAAACTAAAAGGTATAGGGGAATTTGGGTGCAGTCTTGGTCTTGTTGGGAAGACCTCATTGAGTAGGATTTAATGAAAGCGATACGGAAGTTTTTAGACCTAAGGTGCCAAAGCTATTGAAATTCAATTAAACTCCAAAAAAATGGTTTTGGAAAGACAAATTAGTTGGCTAACAAGTTGACGCTTGGATCAATGGCACATGCTACACTAGTGGGGTTTTAAATGATAAGGGAGGTTTGAAGTTTTAACCTTCAAACTTAAGAACCTTGGCCAATTTTAATAGATGGTAGAAATTGAAGTGGGTGATCAAGAATGGTGCAAGTTTTAAGGGACCAAATCTCATTTTATGAAAATATATTATAATTCAAATTTGAAACCCAACTCAACTCCGCACCCCCCCAAAGAAAAGGTTTGGTGCACCACTTGTGGGCGATTATTTATTTATTTATTTTCCAATATTGTGATGTAGCTAAAGTGGTAATTGTCCATAAGCTAATATCAAATTGAGTTATCAACAAAATATGAAAGGAAAAAACTTTAACACCTTTATGTATTTTTGGCTACCTACTTGCGCCATATATGAACTGGCAATCTTTTTAAAAGGAATTATGGCAATTTCTTTTGTAGAATGTTAAATTTGGGACAAATGTTTTTCAAACTTTTAACAACATTGCAAACTTTTGCAAAAAAGAAACATTGCTTGTGGGCAGGGTAGGAAAATCAACATTAAAAAAATAATTATAAAATCTTTATAACAAACCCTTCGTCCTTCTAATGTCATTGTACCCATAATGTTTGATCATATTATTGTTATTCATAACGGGTGGGAACATTTACTTATTTATATTACATATCATATGGTAGGCCACAAATTGGGAAAATTCGCACCTACATCTAAATATACTAGAAGAGCACTACCCCAAAGGAAGAAGGAAAAAGATCAAGTCAAAATGTTTGAGTGGATGTAGATGACATTTGGCTAGCCTTCAACAATTATGCAATCAAATGATGAATTCAAATAAGATTGGTGAAGTTGACCATAGACTCTACAATATTGAATCATAATGAAATGTCAAAAGTAGAGATTTAATATATCTAACATATATAGTTTAGATCAATTTCACAGTGCACCAAACCAAAATATATAAACATTATAATTTCTATCATATTTGACTTGGAAGATAAATTCAAAATTTATGTTTTTTATTAAGTCAAAAATATCACACACCCAACCACCATGGTCTAAAAACATAAAGAAGAAATAACATAGTAAAATTTGAGTGTGTTAGACCCACAAAAGGAAATACCAATAGTGATGGTCTATTGCAAAAAAATTGCAATTCAAATAAACTAAACTACCTATATATAAAAATTGTTGATGCATTTTGATTGAGTAACATACTAATAAAAATAAACAATGTAGGAAGAGAAAAAACTCATAAAAGGCGTAGCCAATTTATTTATTTATTTATTTATTTATTGTTATACACATTTATAAGTTTGGTTTGTGCATTTTCATATAACGACTTTCATAATGTGGAAATGTGCTACAAATAAATAAATTTATAAACCTAGACAATGTTCGTGCCAAAAAAATGGAGGTCCAAATTTTTTGCATCATTTCTTCTTTATTTTATTATAATGTTTTTATTCAACTTGTTACCTAGTTATTGATTTTGAAAGAACCTTTCAATTCCAATATTTAAAATTTAAACCTTATATGTATACAAAAAATGTTATGGCAATGAATTGTTGGATTTGGTGATCCGAAAATATTTTGAATGAATTAGCAATTAAATGTTTAATAGGGTTTGTTAGGTTTATGAAAATTTAAAGGAGCAATGGAAACATTAAAAAAGAATCGCTAATTTCAATGTTTGGCAAAATAAGGTTATGTGTAGGCTTTAAGATTTTTTTTCAAGCCAATGAAGATTTGGTGGTTTGAATTTGTTTTTTTAATCCAATGAACTAACAATCAATGTGTAATATCTATTTACAAACAAGGTTATAGTACATTATAGCTTGTGCACTTTGTTTTGGGTATGATATAACTAGTGTTGGAAAGGTATTATGTTTTTTCATACTTTCAAGGTAAGAATATATATCATTTTTTATAAAAATTACCATCATGGTAAAAGGCATGTATGATTTTTAAAAATACCTTTAGGGTAAAAGATATGTATGATTAAAAAAAAAAACATGCCCTTGGGATAAAAGGTATTTATGCATTTTTTTAAACGAGGTAAGAGTAAGTAGGGTATTATGATTTTATCTTATGGATATTGTAGGATAACTATGAAGTCTAGGGTATGTCCATGTTAATAATGCTTGAAATTGAACTTTTGAAATGTGCCACCACAAGTTTTGTAGTCAATTTTTCCTTTTTAAATGAAAATTTCATTGCATGTTATGTATAAGTGTTTGTCTCATCATTTATTGCACATACACCACATTTCAACCCTCAAAATGAACTATGATTTTGCTACACTAATGCATGAACAAAGGAATTACTTTTCATGTCAAACACAAACATCATCTTGTTCAATTTTATCTTCAGACAAAGAACAATTTATTAAACCTTAAAACTTTTCATGAAACTCTATTGCAATGTCATTCAATAAACTTGTTTTATGATTTCCAAATTTCTTTAAGGTTGAAGTGTCCACATCTAATTGAGGATCAATAGGCCAATTTTTCACATAAAAAACAATGTTATCAAGGTTATGGATCCCAAGGCAATAATGATGAAGGGACATGAAAACACCTACAAATGAAAAACTAGTTTTATTTTAGTTTGGCTACATGGAATCCTTAAGATTTGCTTAACCAAAAAACCAAAAATTGGAAAATACCCCTCATTTTCCTTCCACCATTGACAAGGATTCAATTTACATGTCTTGGAACATGATTGTAAATTGCAAAAACAAAGCAACTCTTGTTTAATTCATAACCATTTGGTTTCCCAAACAATATATAAGTCAAAGCCCTATGGTTAATGATTGTTCATACATTAATAAATTATTAAAAAATCTAAACATAATGTGTAGACAACTAATTTGCACAATTAAAATTTTACTATTATCAAATCTAACATTAAACACATCATTGATATCATAGACGAATCTTTTTAATCCATTTGACTACCAACATCAAACATACTTTATGACCCACGGTTCAATTGATAAATGTTGGTCACCATAGGGATAAACAAGAGACGATTATACTCCATGCCATTATCAACCCCACATATTTAGGAATAAATGATAAATCTTGAATCAAAGGTCTAGCATCAAAGGAAGCATATTGTGCCCCTTTTGGTATGTGAAGCCATGCATAAAATCAAAGAAAGGAGAAATAACATACTTCAATTGCTTTCGCATCCTTGTTTTGAGAAGCAACAATTTCATACCCAATCCACATTAAGGTGTAGCCTTGAGTTGAGCTTCCAATTCATGTCATTTAATGTCCATTTTCACACAAATCAATATCATCTCTATTGTTGCATCAATGAACAACCAATAACCATGTCATTGGTTGAGTACACAAGGTGATATAATAGGTGACAAAGTGCTTGAAATTATTTCAACTATAACCCACATTCCAAGAAAAGGAACTTTTGTGGTTCCATATATTGGTTCATGTAACACTTGAAATTTTAACTTCATGAAAAGGTAAATGTAGTTGGAACATGATGACTTTTAATGCAAAAAAGGGTTTTCATTGGTGTAGTTAAGTAATGAAATTGAATATTGCATTCCACCATGTTTTAACCCATTTTTTGCTTCATTTCCCACTTTTTTTTGGCCACATTATGTATGTTTGGATTTTGCTTTGAACTATCCTAATATTCATTAACGTTAAACCTTAACCCAACTTGTCATATGATGTTGCATATCAACAAGTTGTAAACATGGCATGCCTAAAACATGAAACATCATATGAGATTATCATGCCCAATGCCTCACAGAAAACAAAATGCATTGGTTTAAAGTGCCCAATTGGCCCCTTCATCCTTCACATCACAAAGATTTTTTTTTGTTATGTCAAATTTCTCGAGCAATTCATGAAGTTGTTTGGCCAAAGTAGCATTTATTGTATTACTAGTTAGTTTCAAACAATCTAAGCCTCACATGTTTGGGTTCCCAATTATCGTAAAAGAAATTGACCACCAAACAAAAAGTATTGGAGGTTCCTTTATTTGTCCACAAGTTAAAGGTTGTTGTACAAGTCACACAAGCCTCCAATAATGGTGTCACATATTTTGTAAAACATTTTTTTGTCATTTGCAATATGATTTCATTAGTCATGACCTCATGAGATGGAAAAACACAAAAATTATCTCATCTCAATGTAAATCACCTAACCCAAATATTTTTTGCAATACTCAAGGACATCAAACCCTTCACACACATCAACACCAAATCATATTTAAATGCTTCTTGATTAACACCACGTTTTCCATATGGTTGGGAAAAACCAAAATATTTAGAAATCTTACCCCTATTACTTTGGTCCTTTTTTTTTACGCAAGTTGGGATTTAGAAAGTGACAATGAAGTTTGAATCTTCATCTCTTAGGTTCTTAATTCAAATAAGTTTTTATGTTTTGCAACAATATGATTCCTTAAATTGTTGTTGCCCCAATTCTTCTTGTAGGTGACAATAGCTTTTAGACCCTTTGTTTTTTGGGATGCTATACATTTTGATGCAATTTTAACATGACACAAAATGCAATGTACAACTTGCCCTTTATCTTACAGGGCATTCTCATTTGAGTTGAAAGCAAAAAATGCTAGAGGCTTAGATTTATAATCACATGGAGCCCAAATTTCTTTGTTGATGATGAAATAGTACAAGTTCTTCTTTTTCTTAGGCCCCATCAAATTGCAATTTGATGACTAATCACATTGCTTGAAGATGTGGTGGTCTCTTCAACTTGAGAAGACATGGAAAGTTTATATTTTTCGCAAAGACATGTTGTGACCTCGTCATCTCTTGGTTAATATTGCAAATGAGATCTTTGTCCATTGTATGAGAAAGACGTTGAAAACATAAGGGAAATTCCCACGTTAATTAATACAATTTACAATAATACATTATCATTCGAAAGGAACTTTCTTCATTATACAAATTTAGGTTCAAGACATCTTAACAAACCATTTCAAAAATCTTTAAAGATTTAATGAAATATGATTTTCAACATTTTTTCTTTACTATTAAGGGTTTGTGAATTGAGTGCAAAACATGATGCAACAACCTCATATTGTGGCCACATGGGGTGACTATAATATTGGGTAAAAGCACTATAGGGTGGATCATAAAGGGCAAATGTGGAATCCCTATTAGTTCATTTTTGTAAAGTATTTTGATAGTGCAAAATTTTGGATGCTTATGTTTGGGGCAAAATAATCATCTTTTTCAAAAGGTATAACAACAATCCTCTTAAACATCCTAGGATGCAATGTTTTTGAATAAAGTTAAATTTTTAAAAGAAAAATCATGTCAAAAAGGACTTCACAAATTTCCTTAATTTTGGTGCTTTGAAACCATATAGAAATGCTTACAAACACTCTTTAAAAAAATCCCCATCAAGCTAAAATGATTAAGAACCCTCTTATAAGAAGAAGCAACTTTGAACATGTAGAAAATGAAAGAAAAAAATCCAGAAAGGAGTATAAAAAGTCAAAAATTTCAAATAACAACCATTTGCAAGAATATAAAGATTACTTCAACCCATGGGTGTGAAAAGCAAGGCAAAATCAATAAGAAACACAACCATTTTTAGGGTCATGAAATATAGTAGATGTAACCATGTGCAATTGCAATACTTACCAAACATGATATTTAAAATATGATGAAGAACAAAAAATTGCTCAAAGGAAATGAATTGAATTGTTTTGCTCACCTCAATGCAAGAATGTTGAAAATAATATTCCAAACCTTGGTTACAAAATTGAATGTTATTTGCCAATCAATCAAGGCTTAATTTACAAATGCACACCAAATTTATCACAATAGCTTCATATAAATACATGAGAAAAAGGTTCCATCATCTTGGAAGAAACATAAATAAGAAAATAGGGCATTGTGGGAGATTAAGAAATGTTGAAACACATGAAAAGTTCAATTATAAAACTATTAAATTATTTTCATTATAATCAACATTTGTGAGAAAACAATGGGATGTTGTATAGAAAAACACGGAGTTAGAACAAAAAGTTACTTCAAAAAATGTCTTATTACAACCCTCCAAGTTGTGAGAAAATAAACGTGACACCACTTAGAAAAACACAAAATGCTTGAACAAAAGCCTCATCAATGATGTATTTTACAAGATCTTACCAACTTCAATACTCCAAAAGATTTTGTGGTGACCTCTAAACAACAAATGAAAGGGCAAAACACATGCATAAAATGAAAGGACAAGCTACATATTTAATTTTATGGTGATTTGAAAATGAAAAGGTAAACATATCCCTTTCATTTATCCTCCAATAAATTTAATTCGAGGATAATGGCAACCCAACAAAATTCAAATATCAAGGTAAAACCCAAAAAGTGTATAATTTATTTATTTTATCTAAGGACAAGACAAGGTAGTTACATTTAAAGCCAAGGGTAAAGTATGTTCATATGTTTCACCCTTTATTGGGTTTTACCTTCGTGGTATATAATGAAAAACAACGTGCCTTCCCAACATTAAATATAACCTCCAATGTAGTTTTGAAAACTTTTTTTTCAATTTATAAAACTTAAGATTTTGGAACTCAATTTAGTTTAACATTGGGTTATTCAATTAAAACTACACAGTAACTTTTTGATTAAATGTTTACTTATAATCATGGAATGTGGTATTGAATGTAAATTAAATTGGGAATAATCCAATCAAGGGAAAACAAAAGCTTGGAGGCAATTATTTTTCTTTTTGAGGGCATTAGGATTTTTGGATTTTTTTGGGGAGGGAGGGATTAATGAATTGGTAGGTAATTCATTGAAGGTGGAACTAGTGAGTTGGTAGACATCTATATACTAGTCCATTTCTAGTTCATTCATAAAAACTACATGCAATTTTGCCTTTAGATTAAACCAAAATGTGTTCACACAATCTTTATTTTCTTTTTATTTGGTGATGCAACATGCACCCAATGCCATCACAGAAGGTTTTTCCAAAGTTGAATCGTGACAAATTAAAAAACAACCTTTAGTTGTTGGAATTTAAAACAAATTTGTATTTATATGGTTAAAGAATGTGGATTTGTTTTTAAAAAGGACATCAATTTAATTTAGGTTTGGTTTTCAATTTCAGCAAAAGGTGATTTCAAAGTTCAAATCCAAATTTGGTTTCAATAAAATTTTAAACCTTTGGTTTAGATAGCCTAAAACTTAACCTAAAACTTCCACATAAATGAACCAAGATTAGTTTTGTCTTGCATTAGAATGTTTTGTTGCAATAAAACTTACTTGACATGTTTACATTAACACATTTTTGGAATCTTTATGAATAGTGTTTTTGCGACATGCCATTGAGGTGCATTTGTGTTTTCAATTGTTGTTTCTTCATTAGTTTCCCATGATGGAATACAAAGTAGGATTGTGGTATTCTTTTTCATCAAGTGAAAATTATAGATAAAAAAAATCTATGTGCCAAAACAAAACTTTGAACAATTAATACTGATTAAGAGATGAAAAATTCACACATCGAATAATGTTTCGTTTTGGGGATTTTGGATATGAATAGAGTTGCCTTTCATTACCAAAGGGGCATTGTTAGTTCTTTATGAAGGGTCTCATCAATCTTTTGATGGACAATATTTTGTTTAAAGGCATTTTGTGGCAATACTTTGTCTATATGTCTTTTGATGGGTTGATTCAATTTCAAATGATCTTTTGGCACGCTAAATATAAATATAAAAATAAAAATTCAATTATTTTGAACCAAAAAAAAGATATTTAATTTGAAAACTTTTACTAGGTATGTTTGTACGAAATAGATTATTTATCTATTCATGATTTGAGCATAAAATTTTGGCGCAAACTTGACTTGTGTGAGTGGCATTTTAAGTCCTATGTATGCATATGATGAATGCGTATGTTCCATAAAGAGTATCCATTTAAATGAAAAGTTCTAGATCTAGTAAAGGAAGTTTTTAATTTGGAGGTGGAATTATTACACGATGTGCTACTTGCTAAAGCAAAATCAAATCACATGTTTGAAAAGGTAACATGCACTTGCAATTTCGAGGTATTTCAATTCATGATTTTTTGGGGGCAATTTTGCCAATTTTTGATAAAAAAATTTTGAAATTTTTTGGACAAATTTGTTTCTTCAAGTGTGAATTCAAAAAGATTTGTCAAATACCTATGTCAAAAATTTGAATTATAAAAGCATGATGTCCATTCTTCTTTTTCATCATTTCATCGATCCTGGACATTTATTTAAAATGTCAAACACATAAGTAACTAATATTGAAAAACTCATGACAAAATAAGACATGGATAATTCAAGTGAACATATGAACAAAGATAGAAAGTTATCATCTCATTTGTAAAAGGAATGAATCCAAGGGTTCAAGGTCGGGCTTAAATTCCATTCAATGCTAATTTTGAGTTTCAAAGCCCAAGCCTTTTTGTTTAGTGATGCGGCCTTTGAACACTTGATTACTATGTAGGGGGAAAAAAAAAACTAAACAAGTGGTGATAAATGTTCTATTTTTCATATGTTATTTGTTAAACGATATTCATATAGTGTGTCTTTAGATGGGTTTGAAATTATCTTGTCATGTCTTTTGATGATTTAAAAAATCTTAACCTGAATTTTTACACAAGATAGGCAAAGATGAGTGCAAAAATTAATCTTGTGAAGAGCTCTAAGGTTGGGAGGGGCCTAAAACAATAAGGATGACAATAAAAAATCATGCTAATTATGGCATTCTTTTCTTTTTACAATAATGTTATATCATCCATAAGAAGATTGAGCCAAATTTGGCTATACATTATTAAGATGATTTAAAAAATCCTTCTATATTGTTAGCTACCTACTAGACCTAATAAAAAATTTTCTTATATAATAATATATAAGATCAAAATCAAACAAGTGAAAATCCCCCAAAAACCACCTTTTGCCAATTTATATTTTAAATTCGCCAAAAGAAACAAAAATGCTGACGCTAATAGGGATGAACTTTGTTTAGCCAAAACTCTGTTCATCATTTGTCATGACAAATATCGTTTTACAGCCAATGATTGTCTGACGCGTGGAGATATGTGATTGGATGTCTCCTCTGTTACCGACGACGACCACAACCGACAACTTGGGGTGCAGCAGGCACGCAATTCGACAAGTTACTTTTCACTTTCTAACTTTTTACTATACCTGTAGTATTTTCGGGCAGCTGTTTCACCGTAGCCCGTTCATGTGTCGGACTCGGTAAAAAGTTCTCACAAGCCAAGTAACTTTCACTTGTACGGTCGTAACTTTTGATTTACTTTCCATTGTTACTGTGTCTCCTGACCAATAAGGGGACGCTCCGCGCTTTACTTTTTCCATCCCATGATGGCTTTTACGTTTTTACCTTCACTGGTTTTACCTTGCAACTTGCCCTGATTTTTTACCTTTCAGTACGGTATTTACTAAAGTTACGTTTGATGTAAAAACGGGCTTTAAGTTTGACAGTGATGGGGACAGAAAACGTGCGTGTTACGGTACTACCAGCACAGTAAATAAGCTCCGTAAAATTGACGTTTACCAGGCGTAGTCCTGTGCTTGTCCTCCCCTCGCCATTTTGCTCTTCGTGCACTTCCGGTTCAGGATCGAGGGTTTCTGGATTTAGATCGAGGTTTTGCAGCGGCGGAGGACGAGGAAGAGGAACGAAATCTGCAGCGATTTTTCTGCACAATTCAAAGTCCTCGCTCTGACGCATTCAGGTTTTTTTTTTTCAAAAAATTTCAGGGCGCAGTTTGTGGTTTTTACGGGGATCGAGAAACTCCATCTCTTCTGTCTTTTCTCGACTTGGGAGAGTTGTAAGTGTTTGTTGGCTCTGCCCTCGAGAGGATAGAGATATTTGTGATGCACCCTAAAATAAGCAGGCCAAAAGTTTGGTATCTCTACATTCTAGGTTCATGTGGAGTCCATTGTAGAAACATTCATTCCCCTTGGGCATAACTGAAGGATCCCATTCGGGCTTCACCATGCTTAGCACCATGTGTTTCCAATTTAGTTTGTTGAGTGAGTTGTAACTGTTTGTCGGCTGTGCCCTTGAGGGTAGAGAAATTATGATGCACCCAAAAACAGGCCAAGAGTTTGGTATCCTTAGTCATGCGGAGTCCACTGTAGAAACATTCCACTCAGCATAACTGGAAGGATTCGTTAGGGCTTCACCATGCTAACCACCATGTGTTTCCAATTTAGTATGTTGAATATATATCATACTTATGCAAGTCACTTAACGGGCAGAGCCATTATGTGATGAGCTGCTTGTTTTGTTTTGTTTGTTGTTTCCTTATCTCAGGCGGTTCCATGTTTTGTTCTCAAGATTGTGGAAAGCATGGTGGTCTATTTTAATGTGGTCATTGGGAGTATGTCGAGGAAATATTGCGGTATCTGGAAGTTTCTTTTCCTCCCCCAATCTTTGGTGTGTTTGTGGGCAGGGCATAGAGAAATTACAATGAATCTTGTAGGAGAAAGACCTGGCAGGTGTGGATAATGGTTATATATTTTTTCCTTGGTGGTAATTGATTGCTTGCACATTTTTTGAAAGCAATTTCTGTGATTTTCTGTTGTGATCTGTGTCATTCTGTATTGTGTGTTTTTCTGTTTTGCTGCACTCCTTGCACTGTCAGTAAAGTGTTGCAAGAAATAGTAATACTTGCACATTAGCAGTTTACTTTCTGTGTAACCAACTGGGTTAACTTTTGTGTCTGGTGGGATGTGTGGTATTTCTTTTCAGGGTCTGAGGTTCAAGTTCTGCATGAATGGAGCATAAAACCCTGAGCCACCTGCCAAATGAGGTTCTTGAGAACATCTTTGTCAGATTACCCCTCAAGTACATTGTTCGCCTGCGATGTCTCAGTAGATACTGGAGGTTCACACTTTTCTCCAATCGTTTTCAGAAGTTAAATGCAGCTCTTCCCACACCCCGGATTGCAATCTTCAAAGTCAGGACTGTCTGCAGACTCAGGAGTGCAAACGTTTCCAGAATTTTCCAGGTGTGTGTCTATGATGTGTCTGCAAAAGAATGGTGCGAAATACCAATCCATGGAACACCTCCTGTCAATTTGGAGGCCATTTTGCACGTGGATGGAGGCATTATCTGTTGGAAGGCTTTCCATCAAATTCATCAGGACATATTCAGTGTCTGCAACCCTGTGATGGGTATTTGGCGAGAACTCCCACCCTTGCTTGATGGGTCTGAGTTCCATACATTGGAGAAGATGGTGTGTGATACAGACACAGGCACATATAAGTTGCAACTGCGAACCTCTGGCTGCAATTGTAGGCGAGGTTCTGGTTGCACAAATTCACATGATTCAGTGAAGATTTTTGATTCTAGCACTGGTTCCTGGAGCATTGGTGACTTGAATGCCCTTGAGGTGCCCCAGTCTCGGAGCACCCGACGACAAGTACAAGATGCAAACCGAGAGCGAATAGATGTAAGTGCGATTCGCGAGAAGAGACCTAAAACTGTTTATCAAACTGTTTATCATGGCCACAGTCAAGACCAACAGTACATTCTCAGCTTGAATTCTGATACTAGGGGAATCTGGGAGTGGGAGGGAGAAGGCATGATGCGAGGGCCTGGACTGATGAAGGTGTGTTCACTGCCTGTGGGATCCCAGTTCATTGCTCACAAGAACTACTTCTATGTCCATGATGAGATTTTTATGATCCTCACTGTTTTTGAGCCTCCTGATTCACCTGATCTTAAGCACGTTCGAGTGTTAACATTTCAAACAAGCACACAGACATGGGATGAGAGATGGCCACAAGAGTTAGCAAGTTGCAAGTTGAAGCACTGGGATTTTGAAGACGATCTCATGTTTGAGCCTTCTTTCAGCGCAATTCCATGAGAGGTACGCAAATGTCTAAAAGAGATATATATTGATGGCAGTTGCTACTGCCATATTTTAAAGTAAGAGATTTGTGCAGATTCTATGAGTATTTCTGAACTCTCTTTCTTATCAGCAATTGCTACTGTCATGTTCAGGCTTAACTAAGAAAATTGCTCAGATTCTAAGAGTATATTGTTCACCCTTGGAATCCAAGCTGTTTCAGCTGTCCTAGTAGGGACCCTCTTGAGCTGGAGAGTATGACAGAAGTATTTCCTTTCTCATTTGAGTGTGTTTATCTTGCAGAATCTTGGAAAGGAATCGCCTTTGAGACACCTAAGGATTTGCTCCAAACTGCTATCTTGGCATATAGCTGTTGGCATACTCTATTAGTGCCTGGATCCACAAACCTTTGGGTGTTATATTCCCTGGTTTGATGATTGTTCTGGTTCAGACACACCAGTTCATTCCTGTCAATTCATTGACTAAAGTCTGACAAACTGCGGGAACTTGATGCTGAAAGGAATGCAGAGATATAGCTTTTAGGATGGCCCTGACTGAACTCGGAAGTGTCATTGACTCTGAGTGTGTCAACATGAGGCTGAATCTTTGTGCAGTATTTTCATATAGCTCTTTGGCTGCTAGCATGTGAGATGTACACAATATTTTCTGACTTTTGTTTTTGAGACCCTAAAGCCCACACAAGAGTGTATACTAGTACTAGAGAAGGATTTGTTGTGGTCTGTGGTCAATATGGTATAGACAAACTTCCTAAACTGACTATACTGTAAAACTTGCCTTTGCATTAAGTGGCATTTGGCCACAACTATGAACCGGAAATTGTCTTTTCTGAGTAAAATTGCCTTGCAACTTTTGTGCAGCAGGAGTAGACCTACATGGCCCCATATTGGGCTAAGCAAGATGATGAAGTGTACTCATAACTCTGTGCTTGACATGATGTCTGATATCCATAGGCCATGAGCTCAGTTCAGATGCAGCAAGCAGTGTTTCAGGAAAGAGTAATGGACTGGGGGCAGAGGAGGGAACAGAAAAGTAGCTACTACCTTTTCTGGGGAGCACAATTCAGCACTGGAGATCACCACTCTGGCAATGGTAATGTATAAGATTTTTGGAGATTTTCTTAAGGAAGAATCTCTAGACTATGAAGGACTTTTTCTTGAGCCAACCTTGAGGTGTAATCTTTTGCCATTCTCTTATGCTATTAGAGGTGTAATCTCTGCATGAAATTATATTTTCATGCAGAGATTACATCCCAATAGCTCGGAGGGAGTGCAGCATAAAGAGATGGATGAGAGACATGCAGCATTTTATAGGTGGAAGTTGGAAATTCATGTATTGATTTCATTGATAAGCCCCTGATCAGTGATTCAACTACCTGATTGACCTACCAAAATTTGTCAAATCTTTTTCATCAAGTACCTATGGGGGTACAGTCTGAAGTCCTCTGCTTTCAAAGCCAGTGGGCAGGCCCCATGAGGTGCTTGAAATGATGAAACAGACCCACAGTGACTGTATGGAGATAAAGGAGTATTTTGTTGGATTAACAAACTTGGGCTCTGCAGTGCTGTGCAGTACCAGTGATTGTTTGTCAACTGATCAGTTGATGAAAAAAATGAATTGATAATCCATGACAATCAACTGATCAATTGATGAAAAAAATGAATTGATTTTGTGAAAATTAAGTTCCATTTGAATGAAAATGTTGAATGACATTGCTTGCAACTTGAATTGAATTTGGATTCCTTTTTTAATTGAATTGAATTCAGTTACAGAATTTCAATGCAACTAAATTCAATTTAACAATGGAATTAAAATTCAATTGAATTGAAATGGGATGCGTATTCATGGAGATGGTATTGAAAATCTGCTTATGAACATGGTGGTGTTGGAAATTTCTTATTGAAAAGAAACAAATTCGAACAGACACATTTCCATGCTTTTCCCTTGACAATGGGCGAAACAAGTTCCAAATTGGAAGTGTTCAAATGATGACTCGTGGAACCTAAAGTTGTCCTACCTGAATCATTGGAGTCTGCTGAATCATTGTCACTGAAATTCGAAGGTGTGCTTTTTGGCAATTGATCTTTTCCATAAGTCTGATGTAAAGATACTATGATGGAAGCTCAACTCAAAGTGCAAAACAGTTTGCTCTGCAGATGTTGAAACCCACAAAAATACATATAGTATGACATTGCCGAGAAAACTCCACAACACAACACTATGAAGGTAACTACTGTTATGTTAGGGCCCAGCCATACCAAAACAAACATGCACACAAGTGGAGGAGTCGGGTCATGCCCTACCTTATGAGCGTCAGTCACAAAGAGTATCAGACAATTACCTTCAGCATGAATGACAGAGACACAAAAAATACCTCCAACAACTGTGATGCAAAAAAAACCTCTGTGACAGCCATCTGAAAGATGAAAGATGTGTATTGTAGAATATGCCCACTGGCAGTAATCGGACCTGGCTGCTCATACCAGAGAAAATCTAGTCTAGAACTCTATAACCGCTCTAGTCTCTGGTGAATTTGCAGATTCACAATGCACATCAACCCTCGATGAGTGAGAGAGAGAGAGAGAGAGAGAGAGATCTACAAGCAGGTTGAACAGACAAATAGGAATAGGTTTCAGAGGGAGGAGCAGAAGAAGTGGACAAAACAAGCACCCGGGGTGGTGGTCCTTGGACAGCTTGAGGTTCTTCTGAGCTCAAGGCCGGCCTCTTCTGAGCTTTGTATGCCATCTCTCCGGACCGGCAAGAAGAACACTCCTCAAACAAGGAAGCTCTGTCAAGCCCTAAAAAACCCTAAACCCATTGCACCAAATCCAGAACCAAATCGCTTCCGCGACACAACACACATAATTATTGTTTGTTTCCCGGATTTGTTTTTCCTGCAAGTCCGCTCGATTCTCCCCATACCCAACAACGGCGAGAATGTCAAACAGATCATCATCAGCTTAATAATCGATCAAGCGAAAGAGACCAACCCATTTGACCTTATCAAACTTGACCGACCCTTGCGGCAACAACACAAGGAAGACCCAAATCTAGTGCCGCTGACTGGCCCCGTGACCCAGATCTGCCGCTAGGTCAAATGGGTTCTCGGGTTTGTTTCTCACGAAAGACACAGCTGATGAGAATGGAAGAGAAGCCCTAATTTTCACAGAAGAAGCTTCAGTAGCATTTGCGGGGTTTTCGGGATTTGCATGACACGGAGGGGAGCAGCAGCCGCGAAGGGACAGAGGAACATGAGTAGGAAGGAGGCGCAAAACCGGCTGAGAAGGCGCATGCCGTTCTCGTGTGGCCGCAATCCCGAGCTTCATGTTGTTGTGTGCAACCTGAGCGTGGTGGTCGTCTTCAATCTCGCCTACCAGACTTGCAGCTACGAGCACAACAAGGAGGAGGAGGAGGAAGAAGAAGAAGAATTGTGTCGACCCCGTCTCCGAAACCTCCCCCGGGCACCACCCAAGAAATCTGGAACTTTTGCTTTTCGTCTTGCAATGTTCTCTTGATTCATTAGGTTTCCCGAGTTTCTGCGAGCGGCTCGAGAATCCATTAGCTGATAATAATGTGCCCGCTGCTGCTGCCTCTTCTTTTTCTCTTTCACAGCAGCAGCTCATCATCAGTAGAGACCCTACCCCCAGACTTGCAGAGGAAGAAGAGGGAGACAAGAAGAAGCTCGCCGAGTAGTAGTAGTAGAAGAAGAAGAAGAATCGCGGCTTGTGGGAGGAGCAGCTCCTCGTGAGATCGGATTTCCGACACTACTCAAGAGATCCGATCCGCGAGGAGAGGGAGTTTCTGCAAGCGATCGGAAGTGAAGGAGGAGCTGAGAAGAATGTGCCCGCTGCCTTCCCTCTTTCAGAGCAGCTCATCATCATCATCATCATCATCATCATCGATAATCCTAACCCCGGACTTGCAGAAGAGAGCAAGGCGGCAAGACGAAAGTCAGCAACAGCAGCAGCAGCAGCAAGGGGAACAAGTGCGGAAAGAAGCATGGACCAATTTCCCAAGGGATTTGATGGTGGGTGCCATCATGGGAGGCGTGGCACACACCATCGTTGCCCCTGTGGAGAGAGCCAAGCTGCTGCTCCAAACACAGGACAGCAACATGGTGGTCACAAATGGCAAGCATCCGCGCTACAAGGGTTTGATGGACTGCATTGTGCGGATTGCCAGAGATGAAGGCATCCTCTCTCTTTGGCGTGGCAACACCAGCAGTGTTCTTCGCTACTACCCATCACTGGCTTTCAATTTTGCCTTCAAGGTTCCCTCCTGTGCTCTTCTTTTTCCCCTTTTGCAAATGAATCCATCAGTCAGTCCCTTGGACTCACTGCCTTTTTTTCCCCCCTCTCTCTCACACTCTAGACTCGGGTTTCTCAAATGTTGAGAGGAAAAAATTGTCAAGAGGAGTTGTGCACATCGGTATGCGCTCCAAACACATTAGGATGCACATCAGTATGCGCATGCAAACAGAGAAATGTGGGAAGGGGATGATTGTACCATTTTCAAGCATTTGCAGCTTCTTCCCTCCCTTGAACTCTATCTACACACACTCTCTTTTGCAATTCAGAAAGCTCAAAGAAAGGACCAGTTTGCAGCAGTTGTGAATGGAATTTGACTATGGTTTTTCTTTCTTTTTCAGTGATCTCTGAACAAGATTCTGGAGCTCAAGATGATGTTTTGCATGCCTTCATACACTATTTTATCAACATCTTCGCGGTGGATCTTTTTTTTCCTTTTTTCTTTCTTGGCAATGTCAGCCTCCCATCTGTGACCAAGAAGTATATGTATGTTGCTGCTGCAATCATTATTGCAGCAGCAGCAACTGAATTTGAGATGCTTCATCTGTTTTTGCCCACACATCATACTACTGGTTTTTCTAGGGTTATCGGAAACATTTTGTTTGTTTCATAGAGAAAAGATGTTGTGTTGATGTAAGAAATAGGAAAAGTTGCTCTTGATGTATGCTTGATATCCTTGCATTCTGTCTCTTTGGTTCTTCTTATGAACACTCACTCTATATTCAGAAACTTGAATTTTGAGGATGTGTTGGTATCAAGGTGTGTCAACTGGAATCCTTTTGCGAAGTGTCCATGTTTTTTGTTGGAGTTTTTTCTGTACTGTCTTTCTGCTGAAAGCTGCAGTTTTTTGGGAGTGAGTCTAACATGTAGCTCCCCTAAACTTATTGAAGTGTTCCTGAAGTTTCTGGAGAAGACATAAAGAGTTGTTGAACAATCTGAGAAAGACTTGTTCTGGTACAGGAGGTATGAAGCATTATACTCTGATTTCCTCCTTGTTTGTCCAGGAGGAGAAAGACAAACAACATGCCACTAACAGGAAAGGGTTATATGTTTCCATGCAGGACTTCTATCGGTCGCTGTTGACATCTGGCGAAACCTTCAAGGCAGGTACACTGTCTCGAGCACCAGCGAATTTTCTGGCTGGGGCAATGGCTGGTTGCACTAGCTTGGTCTTTGTGTACCCTTTAGACATTGCACATACACGCTTGGCTGCTGACATTGGGCATGGAGAGGCGAGGCAATTCCAGGGCCTTCTACACTTTATCCGAACCATTTACAAGAAGGATGGATTCAAAGGGCTGTATCGTGGCTTCCCAGCCTCAGTTCAAGGCATGGTGGTACACCGGAGTGTTTACTTTGGGGGATTTGATACTGCAAAAGACCTTTTTTCTCAGGACATGTACTTGTCCTTTTGGAAACGATGGCTTATTGCGCAGGCTGTGACGACTTCAGCTGGTTTAATTTCGTACCCATTAGATACAGTGCGCCGCCGGATAATGATGCAGGCTGGGCTTGAGAAGCACATGTATGATAGCACACTTGATTGCTGGAAGAAGATCTACTCCACTGAGGGCGTTCTGGCATTTTATAAAGGAGCAGTGACAAACATGGTACGAGGAACAGGAGCTGCTCTTATTCTAGTGCTCTATGATGAGATTCGTAACTACATGCATTGGACAGGGCCCCTTAAGTTGGAGCACCATCATGAGTAGGGGGATACTCAGGGAGACAATTTTTCTGGGGACACTTGAACAATTACAAATTGCACACGTCGCTGGAACAAGCTTCCTCCTGCACCAGAAAGGATGAGTTAGAACTCAATGCTGGCCTTCAAGGAACTGGGGGCTTACAGGTGCCACTTCTTGTTGAAGGGAATAAATAGGTTCTTAGTTTTCCAGCACAGGTGAATTGCTGGTATCAAGAGTTGTAACAAAGATGATGATCTCTTGATGGAAACATTGCACATGAGATCTCCCCCATAAGTGCCCAATCCATCATACTTTGGTGATGCAACCTCTTCATCAAAGAGATGCCCTCCAGAGTTCTCGCTCCCTACTACAATAGTATTCTCTTGCAAGAATAGGTTCTGTCCTAACAGAACATTGCAGGACATCTGTGCTATGCCATTCCTTTCTGATAGTTTTTTTTTTCCTGGAGAGCACAGGGACACCTTGATTGGGGGCACAATTTCAGCATGGCTACACAGTGACAATGTGTACATGTTGTGGCGATGTATTCTTGAGCAGAAGCACAACCACGTAAGAGTCTGGTTTAGAGACGATGTGCAATAAGAGCACCATTTTGTCCCTAGTTTTGCTTCCTTTAGTTGAACCCAGGTGCACTTTTCTAGAAATTGGGCTCTTAAGCAGCCAGCCCACAATAGTTCCATTCAATCCTTGGGAATCCAGAGAAAGGTAGCCCCTTTTAGACCTCGAACTTGTAGTGCATTTCTCAATGGTTCTGACTAGATTTGAACTGTTCACCCAACTTGTAGTGCAAATTTCATGCGCTTCTGGAGCTAGTATCAAATTGAGCTCTGGTTATGCTAGGGAAGGTACACCTTAGTTTAATCATGTGAATCTTTTTCCTTTGATCTCAAATATTGGGAAATATTTGGGACTTCTCACTCTTTTGATTCAAAGTAGTTCAATACACTATGGGTGGGTGATTGTGTAAGCCTCCAACAGAAGCCTCACTGTAGATGATGAGGTTGATCAAAGTGTTTTGACTTGAATGCGCAATTTGCGCCAAGTGTAAATGTCAATTTGTTTTGTCATCAAGCCAGACTTCAACTTTCCAATCACCCCTTTGTTTTTGTTTTTTATTGGATTTTCTGTCATTTGGGTTGCTGTCCAAACACTAGGATCTTCATTCCACGTTTTTGACTTGTTGTCCACACAAAATTAGCAAATGTTGCATAATATGGATGCCATCACTGAGGTACCGTTTCTTCATTATGGAGATCTATGTACTTCCTTGGATTTTTTCTTCTTCTTAAAAGCCCCCTTCAAATCCCTTGGTTTGTTGCCACTACATTGCAAGAAACCCAATAGTGTGCAAGAATGGAATATAGGATTCAGTGGAAGTTAAAAGCCCTTTTTGCGCTGCTCTTTTAATACTCAATTTGAGCCCAAAAACTCAAATCTTGACATTCAAAAAACATGGAATATTGTTATTATGCCCCTCTTTTTCTTCAATCACACAAACCACACATGTGCACACGATTGTCATGCATTTTTGGGTGATTCGTTTGGTTCCATATCCAGATTTTATGCTCATGAGCTAAACATGAATCACAAAAGGTGACCTTAGCACTAACCTGTTATGCACAATGGAATGGGCCCAGTAGGGCCCATTCCAACAGGAACATGGTGAGCCTGGTAGGGCAAGCCGCGGTTACATTAGGTGGTAACATGTTCTTCCAAGGCCAGTTCCAAATTGTAACCCATTTCTTCTCCACCTGCAGTTTCCGGTGACGATTCACCTTAAGACTGAAATTGAAAGCACACAAAAGTGGAAGAAGCAGGTGGCTGCCAGTCCCACCGAGGTAAAAGGTCCAAAAAGTGCTTGAATCGGACACTCCAACTGGTAATGTTCTAGAGAATGGGCCATTGAAGACCGATTGTATCAAGTAAGCCCTCCCTGGGTGGAGATTGGCATGCCAACCCGGGGAGGACACACTCGGGAGAATTAGCCTTGTGTGGCCCATTCACTGGTGTTAAAAAGTAGGCGCGCAACTCCAGGGGTGATGGCTCAGTGGTATAGACCAGTGTCTAGGACCTCAAAAAAGGTTCTGGATTCAAAGTTCAATCCCAGTGGCGTGCAAGTGAAAGCCGTGCAGACCCTTCTGCGTCTAAGCATGACTTGAGGGTGCCAATGGCTTGTCAGGTCAGGTCTGCTAGGTCAGGTCTGCTGTTGTGTGCTTCAAAGGAAAAAGAAAAAGAAAAAGTAGGTAGGTGCTCTAAAACAAAAAGAAAAAGGGTAAGTAGTGGCATTAATAGAAGGTAGGTCACTGGAAAAATAAGAGGCATCTGGTGGAATGGGTCATAGCTCCTCCCTCTACCAATCAAGCCACAGAGGGGCTTTGATTCAGCCCCACCTTGATTTCAACATCATGCACAAACTGGGAAAGACAAAAACCATATGATTCTGATGATGATGGTGGAAATTGTGGCAATGTTTAGATTCATTATAGAGTATAGTAGCTTAAGTGATTTTGGTTCCTAGTTAATAGCCCTAATTTTATATGAGGATTTTTGAAAGATGATATTTTGGCTTATGTTGAATATAATAGCTTAAATGATTTTGGTCCCTAGTTAATAGCCCTAATTTTAAATGAGGATTTTTGAAAGATAATATTTTGGCTTATGTTGAATATAATAGCTTAAGTGATTTTGGTCCCTAGTTAATAGCCCTAATTTTATATGAGGATTTTTGAAAGATGATATTTTGGCTTGTGTTGAAACTTGAGATTAGTTATAGAGTCATAATATCTTGAAGGATTCTGGTTTGTTTTAGAGGATTTTTGCAGATCTATATCTTTGCATGGTGAAATATTTGAGTTTCCATAATTCTTCTTTTGCCTTAAGATACTCTTTAATGTAAATGGCAAGGCCGCAGTGTGACACACCCCCTATTAATATTCAATTGGTTTTGTTAAATGGTATGTATACAAAAGTATTCATGATCATACAATCAAATACCTAATCCTATATATTAATTCACTTAGTCCGTCTGTCAGTGTGTCTGTCTTTACCTTACTTTAAGTTACTTTAAGTTACCCGGGGGGAGAGGAATAAAGATGTGATAAAGTGAGTTAGGAGCGTTAGATTGGGAATCGGATGGGTGGAATGATGTTTTTTAGGGGTAAGTATCGTGTTGGGGTAAAAATGGTGAGCTGGGAAGTTACACATGGGGTGGGATGGACCATTGGGGGCTGGGGAACCGGTGGGTGAGGAGGCGACAGACCATTGGACGAAGAATAAACAATACTGTCGTGTGCTCGGTGTCGAGCTCGTTCGACTCTAAAGGACGTT
>Ga0209611_10003468_pt1 | contig 27299 bp, 12 predicted proteins | sample S1TSphgellanicum_3_FD_187693 | JGI IMG/M metagenome (GOLD analysis project Ga0209611, IMG submission 187693) | Host-associated microbial communities from peat moss isolated from Minnesota, USA - S1T2_Fc - Sphagnum magellanicum MG (SPAdes) (version 2) | ecosystem: Host-associated > Plants > Peat...
TTGTCTACCTAGTCCCCTCATTGTTCACCATGTTGTGACCAAATTGTGAAAAAGGAAAATTATGATCCCATGCATTGCAAACTGCCCTTAGGCATGTACATTCCTATATTTTGCAAAATCCAACTGATTGGAATTGCCAGTAACTTCAAGCTCAACTTTAGGGGAAGCCAAGTTTACATTTGGGTCAGAATTGTGGATTTCCCACCGTTGATTGTGTAGCTGATGTACTTGAGGGGAGGAGGACCAACCTTGTCTGCCAGGACGCTTGAAGGATTAACATGATATTTACATGTACATCCATGCAGATGGTTTGTTTTGTACTAGTGAATGACCAGGGCCCATTCCATCCTGGGACACATTCCAGTAGGGTGAGCTCTTGATCCTGTTAGGTGGTAAATGGGTTCTTCCAAGGACTGCTCTGAACATAACCAGTTTTCCACATAGTTGATTCACATCTCTCAGTGAAACTGACCGGCCTACAAGTGGAACCAGCATCTTGGCTTCCTGTCCTCCCTAAGAAAAAGCCTGGAAAAGTGCCTGAATAGTGCACCCACAAAGGTTACGTACTTGGCATGTGTCACTGTCGGCACACAACTTATCAACCCAGCGAGCAATGTTTAAGTTTGCATTAATAATCCAATGCATAAAAAAAGTCATGGTATCAAAGCTGTAACCGTAACTAGGCGTTATAGCGCGATTCATGAAGTTACAGCTGCAATTCATGGATTCATAAAGTTACTTTGCTAGCCATTTACAACTTTTTTTGAAGGAGCCATCATCATTTTTTTGGGAACATTGATCAATCCCCTATAAAACCGCCTCTTTGGACCCCAAGTCACAAAATAGAAACAAATGTACTCCTAAATAACCTTTTCCGTTTATATACATGAGAGTCAAACTTTGGGCAAACCATATGGGATAAATCTGAGGTGGTATTGGGAACGTCTTGGGGAACCTGGTGAGAACCTGATGGAAACATGATGAGAACACATTGGAAACAATGAAAATAAATCCCCCAACCCCCCCAAAGAAAAAACTGGAGCCCTCAAGAGTGCATGCTGAGCCTCCTCATTTGTTGCATGTCACTTTTATTTCCAAACCTGTTTGTCACCATTGGCTGGGGAGCAATCTGTGGGGATATAGTCATGGAATCAAAGCTGGAAAAGGGAGTCCAGCAGCCTTGGCTAAAAACTAAAAACCCCAAAATTCATCTAAATTGCTTTTAAGTATTATAAGCATCCTGTGCTAGACTAAATCAAGGTCACAGTCCAAATCAAACATTTATTGGGTTTAATTTGGCCATTAAGAGTCCTTGCTCGTGGATGCCAGCTCTTGGGGGGTGAAAACTAGTGTTGGGCGGCTCTCACAAAACCTTCAGCTTTGGTTTAGGAAACATAACTTAAGGAACAACTCAGTTTTTTTGAATTTGTTGTCATTTTAGAGAAATGGTCAAGGTTTCTGTTTTCATGAGACCTATATAATTTTCTCTTTTTTATTTTTTTTTAATGATTTTTAATGCTTTGAATGCTCAAAGACAAGGGCTTTAATTTTTTTGGAACACCATAAACAAACAATCCTTCCCCTATGATTCAGCATCCTCTGAGCCACTAAGTGTACATACAAATAGGAAAACAAAAGAAACACCCCCCCACCCCCCCTCCCCTCCTCCACCGCCCAAAAATTTAAAAATAAAATCAACTTAACTCTAATTTTTATATTTTTAACATGCATAAGGACTGAAAACTGAAACCGAATAATGTCCCATTACCCTACCTGGGTATCATTTTTGGACAAAGATAATTGATGAGGTTCTCACAATGCTTGGTTCTAAACTTGAGAACCAAGGTGCCTGGTTTTCATTCAGCCCAGGTATGGGATTCAATGATAATTGATGGGATTTAAAGTGAAAACAGGCTTGAAAATGGGGACGATTCTCACTTAACTCCTAAGAACCATCCAACACTGGAATAACCAACTCATTTTTTGGGCAATGTACACGTGGTCCTCAGATTCAGCGCCCCTTAATTGTACAGGATTTAAAAAAATCCCCTGTTATTTACCATGGTAGGGTACCGTTGAGAGTTCTCATGAACGAACGGGCGACGGGCAGGTGGGAAAAAAGAAAAACTGACGTGTCAAAAGGCCGTGGGGTCTAAATTAACCCAAACCAGCAAAACAGTCGCCGCGGCCGACAGGTGACGTGGTACACATGTCGCCTATCCTTGCTAATTTGGTGACGTCACCCAACCGCTTTTATGCCGGGTAATCAGGGTGGGAGAAAACATCGGTCACCGGAGGGAGGGGCGGGTGGGAGGTATGTGGGAGGAAGTCACGATTCGATCTGGAGACCGGCGACTTGGAAGTGATCAACCAGTAGGAGGCCCCGGTGGGTGTCACGGGCACAACCAAGTGACTTGCCACGTCTTGGCCCCCAACAGCTGTCTACTCTTTTGGCAGCATTTGGGGAGCTGAATTTAATTCCCCTTGTGAACTTGGGTTTCTGTCCCCCGGAGCCTTGCTACAGATTTAGTACGTACTACGGAATGGATAGGCCCGGTAGAGCTTGTTCCACCTAGGAACATGGGGAGTCCGGTATGGTGAGTTGCCGTTCCGTTAGTTGGTGAGCAAGGGGTTCTACCAGGGTCCTGTTTCTGATTGTAACTGGTTTTCTACTCCTTCGATTCATATCTCAAGCGCGTTCTACACCGTCGATTCACATCACAAGTGAAACTCACCGCACCTAACGGGGAATCAGCAGACGGCTGCCTGTCCAACTGAGAAAATAAAAGCCTGGAAAAAGTGCCTGAAGAAGACACCCAAACCGGTTAGTTCGGTACAGACTACAGACCCCGGACATGAGCGGTCCCAAACTTAGAGGCCTGCCATTAAGGGGCCTGCCCCGAGGTGATAGTGGTCAGTGTATTTGCACCAGAAATCTCTGGAAGGTCCGAAAGCCTTACCTGCCGCAAAGATCTGCTTAAATTTGATTTCCTTAAAAGCTGGGAAATAAGCGCAGGCCAACAATACAAGTCTGGGCTGGCCATTTAAAATGGCCAGACTGCAGCCCACGAAAAAGGCTATTTTTTTGTCTTGTACTTCTATTTTATTTAAAAGAGGTTCTTTTTGGGTCCCATGGGCCCTTTAAAGAAATCAATTGGTTTGTGAATATGTTGCAATCCATCCCTGGTTTCAGTGTTTTTTTTCCTCGATCTATTTACTAGCTCAATAGGCTATCAATCCATAAGACAATATAGCCCAAATTTGGCTATTAAATTACGAAATTGAGAAATTCTATGCATCCTTCTATATTTTTAGCTACCTACTGGCACATAATATGGAATCTGGAAAAAAAATTCTCAAATTTTGGCAATTAGAAAACCCAAAAAACACTTTTGTTCTGCCATTATGAGAAAAAAAATTGCCAGAAATTTTTTAATGCCTGGTTTAGGTACCTTTCAGCCAATATTCTATGTTTCTAGAATTGGTGTGTCTAAACTTTTGAAGTGTGTGGAAAAAATATTTGTCCTTGCCAAGGCACGGCAACATGAAGAGAATTCTAGACTGGAAATATTTTACTCGTGGTTTAATGTTTTACTCCAAACCTGAAATCTTTAGGCTGTGTGTAATAAATGGACATCAGAACATCAATAGGGATCTGGACTGGAATGGCTGCCCCCAAAGGACTTGCTACACTATCAGGGTGCTTTACACTTGTAAGCTTATCAGAGCTACTTATCACTTGGTGTGATAATTCCAACTCCTCCGGTCACTTATGATGAGTCGACTAGATAACATCGTCGACAACTTTCCTTCTAGCAACCTCTGATCCGAACACATCACAGCAAATTTGATAAACATTTGCTCATTATAAGGTAGCTTCTAGTGTTTGACAGGTTTTCCTTCTTTTCAACTGGCGAACTTATTATGACCTGTTATAATAAGCCACAGCACTCAACCACACTTTCACTTACCCCTGCGTTTGGGATTTGGGATTTCACTTCTCCTCCTATTCATTAGACGGGCTGCCTCCCAAGTTTTGTGTTTTTTTTTTTTTTTGGCAATAGGCCATTTTGATTCGTCCATAAGCCAATAAAAACTGAAACTTGGGAGGCTCCCCGAAAATAGCAATTTCTATATGAGGATGGAGTGCCTCCCATTTGGCTCATTATATAGGTGAGAAGGGAGAATATAGGGCAAAGGATATGAGATAAAGTGAGGTGCTATTGGGAATACCCTTGAGGAACACATTGCAAACTTGGGGAACATGCATTAGAAACCTGAGGAACATCATTTGGAACATGTGAGAACAGGTTGAAAATATGATGGGAACATAAGAATTAAAAAATCTCCATCCTCACCCTCCCTCGCCCCCCCCCTCCCAAAAGCAAAAATGAACCCTCTTGCTTGTATGTTTCAGTCGTCTCATTGGCTGCATGCGTATTCTACTCCTAGGCATGGTTGCCACCATCTTTTTACCTCGGATAAATACCCCTTCTGCAAAGCACACACAGTAACTATTGAACTTTAATATTTCAAAGGAAGCAACATGTGAACAACAAGGTGGGGTCAGGTGACCTTCCTTACACACAACAATAGTTGAATGGCAGGATTGTACTGTTTTCTCTTTTTGGGTTTTCTGATGTAGCATCATTATAAGCATCCCAAAAACAAATTTGGCACTAATTGGCAACAATTTTGTAAAAAACACTGTCCAAAATTGATGAGAATTTGCCTCAAAACTAAACATTGAGTTGAAATATGACAAGCTTTTTCCAAAACTAAATTCTTGAAATTTTGAAGATTCTTTTCCAGAAAAGCAGAGATTTTTTTAATGGAATTCCTTTTTTGAATTTTGGAGGTTGTCGTTTTGTGAAAATTTGTACCCAACAAAGAATCCATTGGTTCAATCGGTAACTTTGTTTTGAAGGATCCGATTAAGTGTTGCAGAAGACTCTTATCAACAACCTTTTTGAGGAAATTGGAATAGAATGCATTTAGGCAAATATGTCAAAACTTACCATTTGGATTATAAAATGTAACATTAAGAAATGAAAGGGAACAAATTACATTTTGACCTCTATAATGTCATTTTCATAAATATCACATCTAGATAATGTAACCAAAAGTGTTGGAATAAGAATCACAATCACCAGCATTTTTATTCTTGTTTTTAAAAGTTACTAGACTAGCTCCACTTTAGCCATGGAAAATGTGTAGATAATATGATTGTTTGTCAAAGTTTAAAGTTCAACAAATTGGCTAATAAGATTTTACATGGTCATCTAATTGGCTATCATTGTTAATATAAGAGTAAGCTTATGACAACCCAAATAAAATGCAAATTATGTAGTTTGGCTATCTTGGTTAATTTTAAAGCCAGCATTTGGTAACTCAAACACTTGCAAATTATATAGAACTTGGCAATCAATGTATCATTGAAGTTGGAAAAATGAGCCAATGTGTAGTGCATTTTGAATGCAATGTGTGCTTCAATAAACAAAATGGGACAAAATATTATACCTAAAATTATTCATGTATAGCAATTCACAACATAAGTTAAAACTTGGTGCAAAAAAAAATTGCCCCATCAAAAAGATGAAATGGTGTAGCAAAGAAAAAACTAGTTGCTGCATAAAACAAACCATTTACTTTTAAGCATCAAGACAATATAATGTTTTTATGTGAACTTTTAAAAGGTGATGGCTTCTCAAAAAATATTTTTTTGACAATATCAAATTGTTATGCATAAAAATGAACACATACCCAAATGGCAAATCAAGTGGTTTCTCAACTTATTTTCCATGAACACAACTACTAAAAAGTAACATTCAATTTGCAAAAACCCCAGGCCAACATAAACTCACAATTAGGAGATCAACCCTCCAACTCACATATTAGAAACTTGGTAGAATCTTCATAATAGTTTTTCACACAAGCCAACATTTTTGGGAAATCTAGTGTCAATATAGGTCCGAAACCCCCCTATTACAAGACAACATTGGTTTATAGAATATCTAAAATCAAAAAACTCAATAATAAGGCAATTCATTTCCTCACCAAAAAACTCAATAATAACTGAATCCATGACTGAGTTGATGTTAAAGTTTACATGGAAATTGAAAGAACCTACTTCAACCCCTTGATTTCAACAAGTTATTGAGTTAGGAACAAAGAGCTTTTCCTTGCCTTCTTTTGAGCAAATTGCACAATGTACTTCATGCACATCACCTTTGTTGCCTATTATAGACTTTACCCAAGGAAGATGTTGGACCCATTTATCTTGAAAGCCACCCACCTTCATAATCTTGTTTTTTTTTTTCCTTCGCTATTCCAATTGGACTTCAAGGTTCCTCTAAGTCTTTTGGTTGCATAATGATAGATTAAGAAGCGCCCATCCCAAGATCAACCTAAGCCTCAACATCTACAACAATCAAAATGGGCCTCAACTTGAAGTTTTTCAAAGTCAACAAAGGAGGAGGCTTTATAAGGATTGAAAAAAACACAATGCTAACCCCACACAACACACAACTTGAAAGGAATTAAGAATCAATACATAGAAACAAAAATACATAGGTTTGAATTTAGAGTTTGAGTCTCGAATGCTTAAAGGAAGAGACAGACTTTGATTTGCACATTCTTGCCTCCCATACAATGTTCGAATCCTCATTGTTCAAATCTGAGCAAATTTGATTTTAACCGAAGCAATGACTCATGTCATCAAAACACCACATCTTCAACCATAAGAAAAATCACACAAGCCTCATAAAATTATATTTCAAATAATATTATTGTGATTCAACAAATCTATGTAACCATAAATATCCTTGGCTACAAAGGTCCACAACATTACATACACAAAATTACATACAAGAACATACTTGTTGCATTGGTGATTACTTCGTGTGAGATAGAATTGGGAACATGAAAAGCTCTTTAGAGCAATGGAAAGTAGTAGCAAGGGTCAGTGTGATAGGTTAGGTGACACCAATATGTCATTGTTCAAAGCCCTAGCTTTTGGCAAAAAAATTAATTGATTTTTTTTTTTCCCCATCAATTTTGTGGCGTAATTGAAGTGGTAATAAGTCATAAGATGATGTAGCCATATTTTGACTATTAAAAATTTAAGTTAAAAATTTTAAGCATCCTTCTATAATTTGGCAACCTACTAGAATGTAACATATATATATAAATTGAAAACCAAAAACTTGCTTATTTGTCACTATTTGAACACAAAAATGTGACATTTAACAAAATTTCACTGAAAAAAAAGAAAAGAAAAACACTCAGATTCCCAAGTTTTGAATCCCTCTTTAATATCATTAGATCACTCTTGATATTGTCAAAAGAATTGTAGATGAAAGTAGACTGTGCGTGTGATATTATAGACTAGACAAATGTGAAAATAATTAGATGTATGTGGATAAGAATAATCTTGCTCATCTCTTGACCTCTAGTGGATAGACATGTATTTGCCCATCTTTTTGGAAGTTTTCTTGTGAGGCCTTAAATGGAAAGGCACAAATTGGGTTCTTAATCATCTATACCAAGATGTTGAATTCTTTGTCATATGTGTTTGATACTTGTGTTAATGTAGAATAGAGAGGTACATTCTTACAGACCATTGATGGTCAAGATTTTGAGCTTTTGAAAGGAGGTTTCATTTATATTCACATACTTACCCATCTTAAACCTCAATTCAAAGAGGACAAGTTGATCCTTTGATTTACAATTTTCAAGTCTATATTTTCAAATAAAAATGCTTGTACATGTTTTGAGTAGGTTGATAATGCTTCATTTTGAGGCTGGAACCCGGAGTGCCTTACATTGTACAAATTGTTTTCTTCTGATTTTATTTTCAGGCACAAAGTTACTGATAAATTGAAATAAAATGAGCAGGAGTTTTTTAAACATTTGGTGTGCATGCAAACATGCCTGCTCTTCAAGTTACAGGCAATGATATGCATGTTTGCCTGCTCTGATCTCTTTCAATTGGCTGCCAAAACAAAGGCCAATGTCAGCAGCCCCATTACTCAATCTAGGAAATATGGGTAAGTGAAGTAGCGAAGGTTCATTGTTACCAGTATGGAAAACTCCAACACATGAAAGACTGTCAGTGTTAGGGCAGACTACCATTTCCTCGGGGCCAGGGTGAACCAGCACCTACACTGGTACCTTCTCAAACGAGGCCTTCTCAAGAGCAGCTCCACCCATAACGCGTATTTGTGCCTCCAAGGGTAAATCTCACATGTTAGATGACCGGCTAACTGTTTCTCATGCCTCACCCATAAACATGGAACTGAGAACTGTTAAGTGATGGGAGACTACTAATAGCACACTACCTAGGTCAATCAATGACATGTGTTAGACTGTGCAGTGCCTTTGCCATCCAAAGGATCTGTGCACAAATGCCGGCCCAAAGCCATTTCACTGCCCCAACCTGGCATAGTATTTCCTATCCTTCATTGAAACCTGTTGTGCAGTGTGTTAATTGGGATGTTCTTAGAGGCTACATTTAACTTGGGAAATGTTAAATTGGGACTCAGCGACCATGATTTCTTTTGAAAAGGTAATATGTATAATGTTTAGAAGCAACCCAAAAAACTTTGGGATCTTTGGTTTTTTACCATGGTACCAGTGTAAATGCTGTTTCACCCAAGGCAAGCAACTGTAATCTCACCTTAAGCTGTGAATTTCTTGATGAATTACAACATATTTAGTGCCTATCATAAGGCATATGTTTCTCCGCAGATAGCTCCTATGTTTTGTATGCAGTTTGATTTGAAAGGTTACAGAAAGTTGCACTATCCCTTATCAATCAAAATTTGCTTGCAGTACTAGGGCACCCAATTTTGATCTATTACATGTACATATATACAGGCCAGGGATGGGTATCTATCCACCCATTCCATTTTTTGTGAAGAGGCTGATAGGGAGGGAGTAAGTTTGTAATGGGGAAGTGCAGGAGAATGGTAGGTTTGTAGTTAGTCTTTAGAAACACAGATACCATTATTTTATTATTGAGATTTGTGTGGAACCAACTAACTCAAACCTTATTGATGTTACTTGCTTGCTTACAAGTTACTATTGGGGCAGGTTCAGATTTCAAAATACTGTTGACTTGTTGAAACTTGCGCCTAAATTGTGCAGGTGGGGTGTGTCAGACCTAAATGGGACTGGGGAGGAGTGGAAACAACATGAGGGGTACCTGATTGGCTGGAGCTCCTCCTTCCTAGTACTACTGGAGGATGACTACTATGCACACCCATACCAGAAAAGTCTGCACAAAATTCAGAGTTATTCAACATCCAACCAGGGAGTTTCTTGTTGATAACTGAATGAATGATGAATGATAGAAAAGGCCCAAAATTAGGTGTGGGTGTGGGCCACAAGAAATGAAAAAACCCCACAATCGGAAATTGGCACTTGCAAAGGTCGGTTTGTCTTGGGTCCCAAGGATAAGTTATCCATAATTGGATGAAGGATAAGTTATCCACAATTGGATAAACATGAAAAGAGGAGCAGAAATGGATGCCCAATAGTCAGTCAAGTCATTCTATATTGTAGCATTACAGCTCATGTTCTTCCCAGCTTAGCGGTTTGGCCTGATCTTATGATAAGGCAGACCACCACGAGCACCATGGCCTTTCTTGCCACATGACATATGTCACCCATATTCAATATAAAAACTGAAATTTGCAATCCATTTCATTAGAGAGTGGTGACACATGTTGAATCTTTTATGGTTTTAAATTCTATAAGGAGCTAATAAGTCTCATCCAAACCAAGTTGTTGGCACATGGCTTCAGGAATAACAGCCAACTAGGACTGACCAGCTTTTGAGAAAATTGTGTTTGGTGGTTGTATTTTAAAAGTCTGACTTGCGACGCACTATTAGCCCTGAAAATAATGATGTGTAACATTTGCATTGAATTACTTTACAATTTTGGGTTTCTTTCTCAACAGAGTAATGTGTCAATTTCAAGATTGGAATACTTTTGTCAGGTAGGTAGTATAATATCTATGGCATTTCAAACTTTAGCCAAACTTGATAAAGCTTGGAATTGGGTTTTGCCAAGTGGATTATAAATGCATTTTCAAAGTAGAAAAACAAAGAAGGAACTGGATTTTTATTGGCTATAGGTCTCAATCTGTGTCACACCAGGACCCACCCATTGGGAGCATTTTTCCCAAAAAGTGTCAAGTAGCTAAGGTGGACCAATGCAGATCAACCTTTTCATGCTTGGACTGTAGGAAACAATTTTATTTTGGGCCAAACAAGAAAACTGTCTGACCTAAATGGAACTGCTTATCAGAGGTTGGTAGACCAATGCCGATTCCAACTTATCATGCTTGGACTCCAGAAACTTAATGTGGTTTTTTTTAGGGCCTGGCCTATACAATTGCTTATCAGCAATTGAAAATGCTACCAACCAATATAACTACTGAGCTAGTAGCAATTGCCACATGTACCTGTGCTCCTAGTATTTTGTGCCAAGCATAACCCTTATAAAAAAATTAAGTGTTTATAACAAAGGAAGAAACATGGGAAAAAAAAAAGACATTATTATTGCATCACACAGAACTTAAGGATCAGTTATTTACCTTAACTTAAGGTTGATTCACATCTGATGGAAAGTGAATGTTAAGTCAATGGAAAGGGGTGCATGACAAACAATGAATTCAGACCTGCAATGTTAGTTTAACACTAAAATCTACATGGCTTCCTAGGTGGTAGTCAATGTTAAGAGGATGTTAGTTGAATGTTAATGCATACTTAACATCAAATCTTCAAAAAACGTAGATTTTGTATGAGAAGTTCAATGGTAAGTTATCAGCCCCTAAAACGAGACTTTAATTCAATGCTAATGCAACTTGAATATATTTGAAATGTTTTCAAGAATCTACACTTGTTCCCCTCCTACTCACCTTTCACGTTCCCTCCATTCTCATCAACACCCCCCCCTCTTTGCCATTTTCTACCTCTTCTTTATTTTTGCTTTCCCTTTATCCTTGCTACAAGTTGTTTAAAGGAAAAAGAACATAGTTGCAAAATCTATTGCTCAAGGTAGGTTAGAAGATATAGCAAGTCTTCAATAGCGCAATGGAATTTTAGGGACCTACTTCTCCAACATGTGATTGCCCCAAAGTTTATTTTGCGATGCATCCAAATAAAGGTTGCTTTGTGTTGTTAATTATTTTTTCTTCTTTTGGTTACAAGTTTCTCATATGAAAATACTACATTACATGGATCAATAACAAACAAGTGAATTGCAACATCCACACTACCATAACAGGTCTAACATATTTGCACATCTCCATGGCCTCATTCAAAGACAAGTTATTAAGTACACCACTTGTAAGAAAAGGTCACATGTTGGCATTGTGGATCAAGGCATCAGTCACCTTACGTATGGCGATTGAAACCCATTTTCGTCCTTATTATGGAGGACATCTCCGAGGGAGAAGTCCTAGGGTTGCAAGAGATCAATGTGGGGAAGATCAACCCATTTAAATCTTTCAATGAGGAAACCTTCCCACCAAGCATTTCAAGGAATGGCCATGGCCTATTAGTTCAAGAATCAAAATTAGTGTCGTGCACTTGAAATTGGAATTGAACATCCTTAAAGTGAAAATCAACTACCACAAAGCACATACGATTACAACTCAAGCTCCATTGGAAGCAGAGTAATAGACTACAACATTATTCCCTAGTTAAAATCTTTCAATATTTTCATAGCTAATGAAAATCTAGGGAAAATTAGGTTTAAGTTGGATGTTGGGAGGGGTTTGATTTCCTAAATGTTGAAACCCTAAAGACTATCAAAAAAATCTTGGCTTTCACATCTCGCAAGCTTCCATGGTATTCAATTATCTATCAAGAATGGGTATAGGCCTTGAACCCTTATCACCCAATTGGTTTCAAGTTCCCCACGTGGAGAACACTTAAGATGCTTCCACTAAAATACAAAACCATGGAAGAAAGAGTTGTCAACCACATTGGCAAGGTGTTTTGTGTAGATCACAACAATGTTCAAGCTTGGGACTTGGGATTTTTTGTAGCATTAGAATTGGGCAAAGGGTGGGAGGTGGATAAGTTGTTGATTTCAAGACTCAATGGTGTTGATGGTGTTCAACTAAGATCTTTAGATCATGCAATGTCAATTTTATATGTGTTTGGAACACAAGGTTAATAATTGCCCAAACTTGGCTCAATGGTGTACCCCAACAAATCCCTCACAATTTCAAGGAATGGTAACATTATCAATTAGCAAGAGTCAAGGCTATCTCATCAACCAAATCTATCCTCAAGCCCATAAAATACTTGCCCATTTAATGTTGATCACCCAAATCAAATCAAAGAGGTGATTGAAATGGAAGTAGATGAAGGTTTCATTATAGTTTGCCACAAAAGACACATACCTATAACTCAACAAGATGGACTTGGTACTCAAAGTAATCCAATAATCAATTATTTTCAACCTAAACATAATGCAAAGAAAAAGGATGGTGAGAACCATGTAGTTAAAAAAAACCACATTCAATTTACAGAAAAAGAACCCAAGGTTTGGCATAAGGACTCTCTAATGGTGGATGTAGTAATTGATTGCCCCCCAATTCAAACAACATTTCAAGTTTGGGGAACCCAAGCAAACAAAAATTGAATCATACATCCACAACCCTCCCACAATAGTAACAACTTCAGAAGGTGCCTTGGCATTGGACTCCCACAAAATTAAAATAACCACATATGAGGTTGGCCTAACCCAACAAGGCCCCGCACTTAAGAAAAATTGAATAGATTTAATGTAAAAACTCCCTTCAATCAAGTTTCAATTGAAGCAACATTAATAAAGGCACTTCATAGTGTGCATAAGGTGTCCTATGAACTAAATGTTAATGCCCCCATGTTTGGAGGTGAGATTCATGATGCACTAATTTTTCAACTAAAAGATCCATTTCCACCCAAGGGGATTTTTTAAGAGCCCTAGAATGAATAGAAAACAAAAGATGGGGGGATGGGATAGACCCTTCCAAAAAGGTGTTTATTTCATGGGGGTAAATGCGACACCAACCTATTTGGAAGGGTAATTGATACCACATGGTGGGGAAGGGTCCAACAAGTCAAGAGTTGAGTCATAGCAATTATGGACGCGTTAGGGGATTATAGTTTCAATTGAGTAGTTTGTCTAGTAGGTAAGGTTCCCCTTGCATCAAAACTCCTTTGTTGCATCCTTACTAGAGGTTAATGCTTGTCAATAGGTCCAAAAAAGTTGGGATGAAGATGAAGAAATGGAGGATTTCAAAGACACATAACCCCCCAACTTTCCCCAACACCTCTTGAGAATATGCTAATGAGCTTTGCCCCTAGTCCAAGGATAAAGTAATATTGGACATTGTAACTAAGAAATTTTGTAAACAACTCCAAGTAGCCCAAGCAAAATTGTTTAGGTACAATAAAATTGTTGTAAAGTTGTTAGGTGTGAAGATCAAGAAGGCAATCTATGTGGTTTGAAAACTTTTGTAATCTAAGTAAATTTATTTAATTTAGTCTATTAGTGTTTAATCTAAGTCAAGCACTTAAGAAACTAGGATAAAATAGCCCACCAACTTAAGGGTCAAGTCTGAAGGTTTGAACCTTTCACCTCCTTTCACCTCCATGTTTAAATAACAAGTCCTTAACCATTGCACCATTATTTAAATAAGTGATATAAAATATCACCATATATTATTATCCACATTTTTAAAAAAACTTATGTGTAAGCTACCATGTAAATTATGTTTTATGGTATTTTTAAGCTATTTGTAGGTTACCATATGTTAAAATTTTAAGATTATCCTAGGCTATTATAGGATATTATTGATTACTGTAAACTATCTACCTTAAATGATTTTAGGTTATTATATCCTAAATTATACTTGGTTATTCCACCCTTCTTATTTTTCAATATTGGACCTTAGGTTATCAATTAGGCTATTCAACCTTTAGTTATTATAGGTTATTCCACCTAAAGTTATTTTAAGTTATACTAAATGATTCCACCTTATGTTGTTTTTAGTTATTATAGGTTATTCTACCTTATGCTATTTTAGGTTATTCTACCTTATTTTATTTGTGGTTATTCTAAGTTATTCCACCCTACACTATTCTAAATTATTTTATCATATGTTATTTTCAACTATTATCAATTATGCTAGGTTATTACACCTTATATTACTTAAAATTATTCTCAATTATTCCAAATTATTTTAAGTTATATAACCTTACGTTGTTAAAAGTTAAAACCCTAAGACATAGCTTAAAATAGTCTAGGGTATAACCTAAGGTAAAATAACCTAGGTTATAACCTAGAATATAATAACTAATAATAGCCTAAGGTATAATAGTTTAAACTAACCTAAGGTGAAATAACTTTAAATAGCTTACGGTGAAAATACTTTATAATAATTGAGAATAATTTAAAATAGTTAGGAACAACCTAGCGTAAATAAATTAAAACAATTTAGGGTGAAATGATTTAAAGAAATTTATAGTGAATTTAATTATAATAACTTATAATAATTTATAACAGCCTATAATGGAATAATAAAAAATAGTTGAGAATAATGTAAAGTAGATTTTTTCATCTTGATATTCCAAAGTCAACCTACCAATTTGCCTTTTAAAATAATCCTTAATTTATTTTTTAATTAATGGGTTCATGTTTTCTACCTACCCACCTTTTAAAGAAGCCATTATATATTATCTTAAAATAGTGGAGATAATCAACTTTCCTTTTAAAACATTGAAAGTAGTCTTTAAACACTTCCACTTACTACCAATAAATTGAATTTATTGGATTATTGTGTAGTAATGTTTTTAATTGAAATTCCACTATAGAATTAACCTTTTATTATTCTACCCTAGAGGTAGTTATGCGATGATAACTATCATTAATTAATAGTATCATGTACATAATTCATGGGGATAGTAACCTATTAAAACACATTTTAATGTTAACCATCGTAAAATTGAATGAGATAGAGAAAAAAGTGAACAATTTGAAAATTAATGGACATGAGATTTTTTGATAAAGATGTAGAACAAATTAAACTAACCTAGGGAAAAATGCACACACATTTACACATTCTTCTCTAAACTACAAAGGGTTGTTAGATTTTATAAATAATTTTCGCAAACTTAAAATTACGAAATTCAAGGCCCAAGAGTGAAATGCTTACAAAAACCTTGAAAATGTTTATGGCACATTCCAAGGCAATGTACATCTATAGCAATGGGTGGGCCTTCTAAAGGGTGAAATGAATGAATTAGAAAATTTGAAAGTCGTTGGTCAACAAATTCACCTCAATTAAAGTAACAAGGGAAAGGGGATGCTTGCACCAAAGAGTTTTTGGTAGATGTTTGAAAAAAGTTGAAAGCAACCATTGTCATTAAGTTGAACAATAACCTAGATCAAAGTGACTAGAGAAAGGAAAGATTTAAAACATGCATGCACATATTTGTATTCCAAGCTTTACAAGGATGGCAATATGTCAAAAGAAATTTCTAACCAAGATTCATAACAAAGTAGTGGTTGCCATATGTCCATGCTTCACTAACAAAATGATTATAGACTTGGAACTCATTACATAGTTGTAGCTATAAAAGGCTATTAAAGATATGCTAACAAGAAAGGCCTTGGGGCTTGATGGCATTGCAATTGAATTTTTCACCAGCTTTTGGCTGTTTCAATATTGATTGCACTTTTCCATAAAGGCAAGCTCAAGTTTAAAACTAACCAATTGGAAGCCCATAACATTGTTGAATACCAAGATTAATGGGAAAGTTATTTTTTAAAAATTGTGGGACATTCTTATGGAAATGTTAAGTCTAGATTAAACCGCATTCCTTTGCTTCATTCTAGAAAATGAGGTGGAGTCATAGTCAAAGGAAGCAAAAATTACATTAGACAACCACCAAAATTACTAACTTTTTTACATATATTCATGTGGTGGCATTTTAATGCCATGTTAATTGAAAAAATTATGTTAAATGATTAATATGAATGCCGAATAATTCATATTAAGTTTTCATTAAATTTAATTTAAAGTTTTGGTTTTAGTAAAGGACTTTTAAATTTGAATAAAAATTATCTAATAATTAATTAATTTTGCAAAAGAGTAAGGTAAAGGATTATTTTAATAAAAATAAATTTTTATTGTAAGAAAATTTATATGATAGTAACCACTAACCACACTAAAGAAACACTTACAATTTAAAAGTTATGGAACTTGAATTTTTTTTTAAATCAATGTTTCAAAATCTCAAAATTTCAAAAGTCATTTACCACATGTAAATGAGGTGTAATGTACATGACATATAAAATAAAATTGTAGTTTATAATACGATAAACTAAAACCTATAGTAGTTAACATATTTTGGTATGATTTGAAATTATAATAAATTTTAAAGACACAATGAAAAATATGCACACTTTTAAAAATTCATATTCATTAGAAAATTATTAACATAAAACATGTGATATATTGAAGCAACTAGATGTATTTTAATAACAAGTTGTAAAAGATTTTATTCAAAAATTATTTCGTATGAAAAAGTGAAAAGAATTAAAATTTATTCACATTATTTTTATAAAGTAATCTCATTGGTTCTATTAACATGATTTGACCCAACTTCGTCCATGTGATGTTGGACTAGGTTAAGAGATGTAGGTAACTTGCAGTTTTTTTCAAGCTTGATTTCTTTAAGGTATACAACAATGTTAGTTGGGATCTTTTATTCAAAATGTTAAAGAGGCTTGTTTAAATGTTAGTGCAAAGCATTTCCATGATTGAGAATTTGTTCTTAGATGCGTGAACTACAATGAACATCAATGGGCAACCAACAACAAACTCTTCCATTAAAAAAGTTGTAAGTGAAATATGCCTTGTGGCTCTTTACATTTGTTTGGTCATTGGAAAAGCTATTAATCAACACATCAAACCAATAGTACATGCATGAAAGGTTAGAAGCATCTGCATCTCGAATGACAAAAATCAACAAATTATCTCCCAATACATTGATGATATCTATTTCACAATCCATGGTGACCACTAATCCCTTTACAACTTGGTGGACATTTTTGAAAAGTTCATAACCATGTCAAGTCTAAAATGGACTATGAGAAGAACATGGCATATTGGTGTATTGAAAACACAAAATGAACCTCCTAATTGGGTCCATTCTTTTGGTTGGAATTGCACAAAGAAAAAGGATCTTTCAAAGTTGTTGCACACCCATTTTTGAAGAGTTCATACCCATGTCAAGTCTAAGATGGATTAGGACAAGAACATGGCATATTGGTGTATTGAAAACACAAAATGAACTTCCCAATTGGGTCCATTCTTTTGGTTGGAAGTGCGCAAAGAAAAAGAATCTGTCAAAGTTGTTGCACACCCACTTTGGTCTAAACCTAAACACAATTATTAATACAAATTATGTCATATGCAATCAATCATTTTGTAACCTGTGTCTAACTAGTAGTTGTTTATCATTAGATTGGTCATTCTTACTACTATAAAATTGGCAACAATAAATTTGGGCGATATGGTTATGTGTGCAATTAACATGGAACTAATGGTGTACAAAATGGACACTTGTCATTAAAATAATGACCTAAACTAGTACATCCAATATGTCTACTTAAGCTAATATATACCTAATGCTAATAGGTTACACTAACTTCAACTACCTAACTAGTTATCCTAGCATAATCTAGCCTAGGGTATTGTTAACTATAATTATTATTATGATAATAATATTGTAATTACTTACCTAATCCTACAAATAGCTATATTACAATAATTATAAATATTTTAATATATATATTAGTATCAATATTATTATAATATTACTTATTAACTATTATAACCTAAAATATTTAATAAAACAATAGGTAAACTATGTTAGTATATCATTTAACTATTAGGTAATAGTTGTAACTACAATGCAAGTGGTCTTTGTCCTAATTATTTGTTTTACATTTCAAGTTTGTGAAGTATAGTATTAGGTGCATGAGAAGTATTACAAAACAAGTGACATTTGGGATGAACCAATAATATAGGTTTGGCCTTAAAGGCTAAACCCAAAATAAAATAAGATCATCCCAAATTACCTACACACTTAGTTTAAGACCTTAGGCCTACCTATTACTTAAATGCCACATGTCAACATCCTACCTAAACATCATGTGCATACATCTTATGTTATGATTTAAATTAAATTAAACTAATTAACATTGAAATAAACTTTAAATCATTATGTGTCATGAAATAATTGGTTGAAACTGTAAACATGTGTCACAATACAAAATGGGTTCATGTTAAGGGGTAAAAGTCCCTAGATTAGTTAATGCCATAAGCATCCTAATAACTAGATAATTACTTATGGTAGATTTACCATAATTTACAAAAGGGACGAAGCTAGTGGGATTAATTAGTTCATGTTGATGAGTGGTTGGTTGCATTATGAGAAATCATGTATGTGGAGACCACATTGCCTTACAACTAGAGCTTAAAAACCAATCAAGTACAACTATGTTGCAACTACATCCTCCAAAGTGCAATTCCTATGCAACTACATTTTAGAAATACGGTGATTTAATAAATAAATTTCCACATCAAAAAATAAGCTAGTTGTTTGGTAATCTAAATGTGTTTTGTATATGATAATTTATACACATTATATTTACATATGTAGTCGATTACATTTGGCTTGTTGAGGAATTGCATTGTAGTTGTAACATGCAACTAAGTTAGGACTATTAAAAATGAACTACACATTGAACAAAATAACAATTATGGCATGAAATTTCAAGAATATGTTGGAGAAAATCTTTTCCCTTTTTTAGAGCATAGTACGATGGGAGTTGTAAGCTTGGAGCGAAGCTTGTAATTTGAATATCCTTAATCCTAGAAGACCCCACTCAGCCACTCTCCCCATGATAAGTAAGCTCATGGATATTTCTTTAATTGAGATGGTAATGTGAAGACACAGGCTGAAATAAAGCTTCCAACTAGTGTACATGCAATTACGCCATATGTCCACATTCGCACTATCCACGAGGTACAAACTTTGTAACTAGTTTGCAATTATGAGGTATGTGCAACTAGTTGGTTATTATGTCATCATTTAGTGGCCACTATTGTACTGCTAGTTGCCCACTATTGTGCCACAACTATGCCAATAGTTGTTACATATGTGTGACTATGGGGCTATAATATTGGCATTGTTTTACAACTAAATGGCCATCACAGTGCCATTACTTGGCCATTAATAAAATATTATTGATTCACTATCCATGTAAAATGTGAATTTGTAAACCTCAAATTGGATCCCAATGCCACATAAACTATATAAAAAATATTTATATTGGAAGTACATCAAGGTATTCAAGCTTATACATCTAGAATTTTTCTAGGCTACATGAACAAGTGCGAAATTGATAATAACTAATTTTTTTACACATAGTTCCTTGGCACCCACAAGGGTTGCATCTTGTGGCATATTATATATATATATATACAAATTTTTAATAAATAATAAATAATAATTTATGGTTTAATTTGCTTAATTATTATGAACTATAAATTAGATTAAATAATTAACTTCTAATCTAATTTTGTGAAATTAAAATAATTATCTAAATCCACTAACTAATGAATTATTTAAAGTTGATTAATTAATTCAAATAATCAATGTAGGTAATTAATTATTATATATTCAATTTAAATGATTATGTGAGATGATTAATTATAAAATTAAAATTAATTACAATATTAAAATCAAACAAAAAACACATGGGAATTTTTTTTTGTAGTTGCAACTCAATTGTAACTTAGGTGTAACTAAAAGATTTAACATGGGTATGTTTTTTTTTAAGATTTCATCTCACAAACTATAAAAAGACGAGATTTTCTCTTGTATTTTCACATTAAAATACATGTACCACGTTGGGATGAGCTCATAAAAATGTAACCCTAAAAGCAAAACAAAAAAATAAATTAAAAAATTCATGTGACTACTTTTTAGTTCACTACTTTTCTACCTAAGGTGAAAGCACATTAAAGTGGAATACATGATCTTGTCATAGCTTGTTAGATTATCAATCATGGGCCATGGAACAAAATATAAATGTATAATATGTGAAAATGATTCCAAAAATATATATTACATGTGATATGATCATATTGTATGAATTTCATGAATAGATTTTGAATTACCATAACATATTGGACTTTTGAAGTGCCAAAAACCTAGCATCACAGTCCATATTGTATGGTTATGGACTCATTATATCTATTAAAATGCTTAGTTGAATAAATGTTTTTGACATAGAAAATAATGTGATGCCATTGATACAAAGGAAGATGATTTTGAAAGATTTTGAATATCATAAATTGAGATATACAATGAAATATGGATTTTTTTAAATTCATTTATTCATTTGAGTTAATAATTCAACTTTTCAATTTTTAAATGTAAAATTTTGATACAATTATTGACAATTGTTAAAGTTTAGAAGTAAAAAATATTTGTTTAACCTTGTCATATGACTTGGGCAATATTATTTATTTTGTTACAATGTAAAATGGACATTTTATTTGAACATTAGTATGGACTCCACATATGTCAAAAAGTACTCCACCTTAGTGTACACATGTAAAAGTAGGTAGGTAAGTAAGTTAGTATGTAGGAACTACCAACTTACCTACCTATGGCTGACCTACCTAAGTACTTATATATTTGTTTTAAAAATTCAATTAATATGCTATGTGGCAAATTTTTAAATTTTTCCATGTGTCACAATCTAAGACCATTTAAAACGAATAATTTTAATGGATGATGGATATTAGTATTTGAAAAAAAATCACCAAAACATTTTCATAGTGTCATGTGTTGGATGAAAATGACATCAGCATGACATTATGGTTGTAATGAGAGGGGAATTGCATAGTAGTTGAAAAGGAATTATTGTGACAAAGTTGCAACTGAATTGCATTAGAGTGTGATTGTATATATGGTGAGTTGCAAGCCTAGTTGCAAAACACCTTTTTTTTTCATAGTGTTGTAATCCATTCAAGGACCTATGATATTTCTAGGAAGGATTAGGATAAGGACATGTTCATGGGCTCAATGTGGGCTTTATGTGGTTATGTGGAGAAGGAGGATGAGAGGAGGACTTGGGGGATTTTATGCCATTCGATGTTGTTTTGTTTTAGAGTTTGGGTGATGAGAGGTCTCTCTTGGAGACGTGGCATATGTGTAACACTAAAAAGGGGAGAAAAGTATGGAATTGTATTGTACTTGTATTATTTCAATGGAAAATGGTTGAAATGATAACTTAATGCCTTGTTGGAGTTCTCTTTATCTTGGAATGTATTAGAATATGAGGGAAGGTAATATATTTTAAGTTTGCATAATGTTTTGTTTTAGTTTCTAGAATAGGAAATCTCTTGCCACCACATGAAAGTAACTGCCAATAGATGGCAATAGGAAGGGATTAGACTTTTAGGTCAAAGTCAACATGGAAAATGAAACTACTATAAATGGTAGGCAACAACCACAAAGGATATGCAATGGTTGCAAATGGTAGGCAATGTTGAAAAGGCTTTAGGGTCTTGCTTGCTTTCTTTTTATACTTCCTTCTTTTTACACTATTGGAGTGACCTATAGTTAGGACGATAGGTCTATCCCTAAATGATAGACCGTAACCTTTTCTTGTTCTCCTTTGTGTAAACTATTTACTATTATTTGAGTAGTTATAATAAAATTAGTAATTGATAGTAATTCTTATTAGAAGTAAGGAGAAGTTGAACTTGTTCCCTCAACATTGCATTCATGAGGATGCTAATGTTTGGGAACTACATTTTCACCCCTTTGCAATTCATTTTAGTTACATGTAGTTTCATTTCATATATGCAACTAGCCTTCCATAATATGATGGATGAAAGTATATAATGATATTGTATATACATGTCAACTATAGAATCCCATATCCAACTAAATATTATGTGTGACTTATCTTAGGCAATTATAACAATGTTTAGTAACATGTGTCATTTGCAACTAAAAATTAGTTGCAAATAACAATTGCAAAATGTTCATTTTCTACTAGTGAGTTGACATGGATTCATTTTTAATGGCCAAATTTTTTTAAAACTTTCACATTAATGCTTTGTCCACCTTTCCCTAATTGGCAAAATTTCAATTGTCAACTTTGTTCTAACCTCCCTACATAGGATTTTGCAACAATTTAATGGGGATTCGTGAAAGCTATAAGGAAGATTAGAGCCATGCTTTGGAGTTTCCTTTGGGGAGGTACAAAACATACAATAAAAACTAAGGTGAGGTGGTCAAATTGTCATGTAAAAAAGGATATTGGAGGGTTGGGCTTGACATACATATAAGAAGTAATCAAAGCATTGTTGTGCAAAGAAGTGATGACAACATTAGAGTTGGGCAAATCCAACCTTAAACAACTTTTAAAGTATAAACTAAAAAAAACCAAACCTTCCAAATACAAAACACGGAGCTTAAGTTTCAATTGGGCATTTGTTTGTAACCACCAATTCACTCAAGGATTTAAAATCTATGTGAAAGTCACCAAGGCTTGGAAGAAAATTATGAAGGTTGTTCAATCCCCCCCCAACCACCCCCCAAGAATCTTCTTTTTTGGAGATTAAAAATGCGTGCACTTGGCAGGGTGAAGAATTTCAAGGGGGGAATTTGGGCATTTCCATACTTAAAACTACCTAATTCCACAAATGCAATTATGTAATGTGGGAGACCTATGGGATCCCAACACAAAAATTATTCACCCTTGGGATGATATAAGGGACAATTACAACTTAAAAGAAGGGAAAAAAATTATATGGGAAAAAATCATTAAAAATTTATTTGTTGAATGGATCGACATGCTAACAAAAGAAATCGAAAGACCAAAGGAGAAAAAATGGGTGGTTCTTTTAACCTACATTCCCTTTTTTTGTCTATTAAACCAACATTGAATTCAAGTTTTCTTATGATTGCAACACATGCCTAGGCAACCTACTTTTGAAACTTATGTTATTCATCGTTAGTACCCAAAATCACTTCTTTTTAAAGTGCGATGGAAGGGAAATCTAAGCATATTCTGAGGATTTGCAAGGTGTGTTGTACACCAAATCTAAATGAACATTATCAAGAAAGACCTAACAAAATGGGAATTATTGATTTGTGGAAACATTTGTTGAAAGACTTGCAATTTGACATTAATAAGTGGAAATGGAATCATGACACCCATCTATTAGATTGCTCCTTTAAGAATGGTTGTTAATGGCTAGAACCAGGTGAAACCTTAAAAAATTGTTGAGGCAAAAATGGAAAACCAACCTCACCAACAAAATGAAGTTAAGGTGGAAGTACATTTGGGATTAAAAACATGTTAAAAATTAAGGAATTGGGGTTCATTTGGTTGACTTGGCACAAAGTAATGGCCATTAATGATTAATGAGCATTTTCAAATTTGGACATCTCCAACATGTCTTAGTGGTGTTGTGCAAATAAACTTGAAACAATCCTACATTGTTAATATGAATGTCCACAAGTGCAAAGAGCTTGGGAATGGACCTACACAATAATCAAATCCCTACATATATCAAGACCACAATATACGTCTTGAAGTTTCCTTCCTAAAATAAATGCATTTTCAATAACCAACTCCCTAAGCAAGTCCACAAACTTCATGTTATATGGGCCAAATTAAAGGGGATAACCTTCAAATCTATACAAATAAAGTGTAATGACTTTGTATTTCATAAAATACCGTGACAACAAGAAAATCTACCAAGTCTTTTATGGGAAGTTTTGCTAAACTATGTTAATCTTGATTGGGGTAGGACCTTAATTAAGATTACGACTTTCCTTCACTTTGAAGACGATAATCTTAGAACTTTTGATTAGGCTAAAGGAAGGCCTTCAATGTGTAGGAGGGATTCATTAAGGAGGGCCTTTTTCACAACAAACATTCCCTAGACATTAAGTCATCATGTTGCTTACCCAAAATGGGCAAGGTCAATATTCCTAGTTGGTGCATGGTTCCCTTCCCCATGGTTGTGTGTTTGTTGGCCTCTAAGGTGTGCTATGTTTCTCTTTTCTTTACAATGAAATATATTAATTTGTGCCCAAAAAAATAGTCTAATGTTAAACATCCCAAGGATAAAAAAATAAAAATAGATCAATACATGAAACTCTTGTTCACAACAAATAACACTTCAATTGAAGAGCATACATCGTGTAAAGGTTCATATATGTCCATTACGAGACTTTTCAGATCTTGTGAATATTTTAGGTTCTTGTTTAAGATGAAAATTGTAGGCCATGTGTGGACACACCAAAGGTCAATATTTTTTTATAGACAAGATAAGGCTACTCATCAATGATAAATTACCATGATAGTGTGTGCTTGACATTTGATACTAAAGTGCCTATTAATACTTCTATTAATTAGATGGGCGGTGCTTCCCAAGTTTTTTTTTTTTGGTTTTGCAATGAATTATTTTGATTGGCCCATCACCAAAAAGGTTAGGAAATAAAACTTTTGAAGCTTTTGAAAATATAAATTTTCTATGTGAAACTTTAGTGCTTCCCATTTTTGCACTACCTATATAGGTGAAAGGGTGGCAAAGAACATGGGATAAAACTAGGGTGTATTGGGAACACCCTTCAATAACATATTGGGATCTTGGGGAACATCATTGGGAATGTGGTGGGAACACCAAAAAAAAATCTATGTCCACATCCAATTCCATGAATGCATGTTTAGGCATTTCATTGGCTACATGCAAATTCTACACCAAAAATTGGTTGTCACCATTTTTGGCTTAAATTAATATCCTTTCTTAAAAACATAGGTATCTATTGTTCAACCTGAACCTAATGACAACAACCCCACACAAGAAAGAAATGGCAATAGTAGGGATATTTTTTTTAATATGTGGGCAAACATTTGCCTTTTTAGATTTCACCATAAATCCATTACATTAGGGCAAGATCTTGTGATCATAAGGATTTAGGACGGCCATTTGTCGCATAGAAAACACCTTAACAACTTATTCATATTACCATCTATGGTTTTAGGTTAATCACAAAGTTGCCAAATGATGAAAGTTCAATTGGTCATTTTGGACCTATAAACCCATTTCCTTGGACTAGTCCCTATTCTTTTCATTATTTTGATACACTTTGGCGGTTGGTTGTTTTCCAGCACTTTCAACTTGGCTTAGGTTGTTCTATTTTCTTGCTTCAAAACCTTTTATATTACAATGGACCTTGCATTTTACAGGTATACATGTAATGCAATCTTGGGCAGTATTCAATGTCCAAATTGTTGTTGTTCAACACCCTGAGTCACCCAACTTTGGGGTTTTGTGTTATTATAATGTACCTTAAGGCATAAGCCCCAAACCTATAAGTTGTAAATTGTAACCATATTATTATTATTGTTGTTGTTGAAATATGTTACTCTTTTGTTGATTCAAATTTTTTTGGGCCAAGCCACAACTTGTAAGTTCTTAAAATTATTCAAAAGTGTCAATGTGATTTTAGTTTTGATTGTTGATTTGGGCATGGTCAATCATGATGATGCATTGTGCTTATGCAAATTACACAATTTTAGTGCTCAATGAGTAAAGTTCTAGCTTCTAACCTTATTGATTATTGTTTGTTGTGATTCAATAATGGTGAGTTCGTTTCTTGAAGTTGAGAGTCAACATTCTAGACAAAAATTTGAACATCAAACTATGTGGTGTGTATCAATTCTAGGATTGGGGTGGGGGAGGAATTGTGATTCACAATGTGGATTCAAGATTTGTTATCCATTTTGCAATTCACACCGTGAATTCTATATTTCCTATCCATTTTGTAATTCACAAATCTCATTGGTTCATAGAAACATATAGTGCCATTGGTTCATATTTGGCATTGGAGTGGGATGTTTAAGATTTGTGTCAAATTAAAATTCTAGGATTATCTTTTTACACTTTTGAAGGTTTATTTTGTTAAATGCTACCCATGAGTCCATATAGAACTTCTAAATGGTAGTATTTGAAATCAACCCAATTACAAATTACTTTAGGTTTAGACATTTTGTTAAGAGAGGTTAATTGACAATTTAACACATGAAATTGTCCTTGTGAGTGTTGAAGCAAAGTCTCATAAACATGGGGAGCTTGAAAATCATCTTGTCCAAATATTTAAACTTACACCTTTCGATAATGTTAAAATGAATGTGGATATTAAAGTTTTATCTACTATTGTTAATGGGTAGAAATATCTAAACTAATTAGTTCTATAGACCTCCTAGTGACTACTAGTTACTAGTGGTAGACTTACCATCCCTTACCCAAGGGGTGAAACTAGTGGGATTAAGCAGCTCGAACTAATGAGTGGTTGGGGGTAATCCACCCAATCATCTAGGAGATTTTTAGGAAGGGATTAAGATAAGGGCCTTGTTTTCTAGGGGTCATTGTGGGCCTTGTGTGTGGTACGTGAAAAAGAAGGACTAGATGAAGTGGGAGAGGAACTTGGATTCATTAGAGACTTAGAGAGTGAGGTGAGAGAGTGAGAAAGATGTATGTTCTTTGTGCGTGATTTTAATGGAAGGTGGTCAAAGGATTCGAGTTTCTTATGTTGGATTGTTATTAAGTATTAAGTGTGGGAAGTAGAGTAGGTTATGTTAAGTAAGTAGGATGCTTCCATGAATTAATATCTTTACATTTTTCTAGGACAGAGAGTAAAGGGTTGACGAGTGGGTAGTTTTTGGAACACTAAGTTATTGGTTGCCACAAGAAGGTAACATCCAATCCTTAGTGGTGGGAATAAAGGGGAACTTATTAGTAAATTACCTCTTGCAAGCTAGAAGGCACTATTATAGACAATAGGTAGGAGCTAAAATGGAAGACAATCAATTGTAAATGGTACAAAGTAGAGGAGGGACTTCTTGAGGGTTGTAGGTGGTAGGTAGACCCACTAGAGAACTTGATGGCATAGAGGAAGAAGGACAATATTGGTAGAAAGGTCTGAAGACCCCTAGGCAATATTTGAAAGTGTTGAAGTTACTATAAAATTAAGGAGAATAACTACTATCAAAATTTCCCCCTTTTTTATATTGTTCCCCCTTCCATTTTATTCCTTATTCCTTGGATTAGATTAATTATAGGAGGTAGGTTTAATAATAGACTTTTATCTTCTTTACTTTTCCTTGTATGACCTTTTACTTACT
>Ga0209611_10003469_pt1 | contig 27294 bp, 14 predicted proteins | sample S1TSphgellanicum_3_FD_187693 | JGI IMG/M metagenome (GOLD analysis project Ga0209611, IMG submission 187693) | Host-associated microbial communities from peat moss isolated from Minnesota, USA - S1T2_Fc - Sphagnum magellanicum MG (SPAdes) (version 2) | ecosystem: Host-associated > Plants > Peat...
ATATGTTATACAATAAAACATGCAAAATAAATTGTAATATTGAACTAACTTTATGAGTTGCCCCTTAATGTGTCGCTTTGAACATTAAAAATTTAATTAATGATATGATGAAGGGAATTTCAATATATTGACAAATGGACGATGGAATTGCACACATTATACAATGATACATGCCACTATTGGATAAGAAAGGTCAACTCCATTTTATTGCAATGTAAACACTATTGTGTGTTAGGCTTGTATCCATGGATAATCAATGTGGTGGCAAATAGCTGCAACTTTTTCTATTTTTCATTTCATGGTCCTTGATGAACTTTTTATTTCTTGTGTCTTTGATGATCTAAAGGATCAAGTGTGCAAATTCAACATTTGCTCAAATACCCACAAATTCGATACAAGATGAAGGAACTTGTAAAATTTTAATGTTGCACTTGTGATGATGCATTGTAATTTGGTGTGCAACATCCTCCATTGTCTAAATTGATATATTGATACAATACAACTTGATTCATTAGAAAATTGAAAAGAAACAAAATTGAACATCACATTATCGATTCATCAAATGCATTGCATATTGTATAGCTCAAACACCTATACATTACAACACTAATAGAGTGACATCTTAATATTGATGAACATAATTAAACTTTTCAACCTACATAGAAACCTTTGAAATTTTTGAAAACAATTCACAAATTGCATAATTTGGAAAAAAAATTAAAATGGTTCATAAATTTAAGATAAAATGTTGTAAACAATAAATGATTTATTTTTAAATGGATATTTTTATCAAATGCCTTATAGATGTACCACAACTATATCTTTTGTATAATATGATCATGTTTTCATTTAATCCAAACTCACAAAATTTTCATGATCTAGCATGATGTGGTCTATCAATGTACTCATGTGTCAAAATTTTTTTATTTTTTTTCTTTTTTTGAGCTTTTGATTTTGCTTGATTTCACTACAATTTTACATTCTACGGAACAACATTATTAACATTTCAATGTGTACAACCAATTATACATTAGACCTTTATCCAATATAACAAAGTATTGAAAACACATTTTATAAAAATTGTAGGTGTACCATAAGGTTTTCAAGCAAATAGGATACAAAATAAGTTCACACAATGAAAATAATTAAATTATATGCAACACAATTGAACATGAAAGGTTTTTTTCCATCAATATAATGGATTATAACATATCAATTTTTTGATACATAGATCTAGTCATTGATACAATTTAAAAACGAAACAAAAGACCATCAACATAAGGTAGTAACAAATTCTCAAAATTGTCAATTCATGAGTGAACATGTAGCAAGTGGCCAAGTTCACAAGCTATATATAATATGTAGTTGGGGAAGAGGAAAATATTACAATAAATTTTGTTGTCACATTTTTCAATTTGATTGTTGTAACAAATCACACAACCTTGTGTTACCTTCTATTTGGTTGTTAGTTCTAATAGCATGAATTGGCTCAAGTTGCGAAAAATGCACAATTGATTAGCAATGTTCTAATTTCTTGTTATTAAACACATGCAACTACATTTTAAAGAAATACAACAAAATTGAATTGTGAACAAAAAATGAACTTTATTTGTGATACAATGTAGAAAAGCCCTTTCTTTTTCTTTCTCATCACGGGTGTGAATTTGAACTTGGGTTAGTTGCTTAAATTTGCACAAACTATAAATTACTTGAATGCCCCTTTTTAATGAAATTTGAAATTCATGAAAATTTCACAATGATAAACAAATGTTCTTTAGTTTGTTGCAGAACTTGCTACTTCCTAAGGAAGAAAAAAATGTAATATTTTATATTTAGTTTTTACTTTTTTAAGTTTATTTTTGACATATATGGTTAATACCTTTGAAATGATGGATGACCTTATGCATTTAGCAATGAAATCATTTTTTTAAAATCAACAATGAATGTGACAACATTCTTTTAGCAACAATACTCATCTTATGTATGTTCATCATTGTTGAATTTTCAAAAGAAACTTGAGTGTTGGAATGGTTCTTGTTCAAAAGTGTTGTTGAAAAAGAAAAAGATGTAGGGATATCTTTGGAAGGGGAGAAGGGAGAAGGAAAGAAAGGCGATGGTCAAGAGTTGTTTTCTTGATCCTCCTCTTTACAAAACACTAGCCTTTTTCTTTAACTTTCTAGCATGTAAGAAACTATACAAACACACATCCAATAGAAAAGACAACAAACATCACCTAAAAAAATCCTTCAACCAAATCCTAAAATAAAAAAAACTATAACACAATTAATTTGCAAAAAAAAGTGAGAAAGAAAAACTAAGCAATAAACAAGTGCAAACACTAATTATGTTTCAACCCTAAGATATGCATCATGTCATGATATGGGGCACCTATGTTCTCATGCATTTATCTAGCTTGTACTTCTTGTGGATGGGTTCCCATCCTTGCTTTTTTTATATATAGGGTTTTTCTTCTTGTTTTGAAAGAGCGACTACCAAAACCAAGTTGGTATGAACTTTTAAAAATAAATCCAATACCTATATGAAGCTAGGGTGGGTGGGCTTATTCTTGTTCACTAACTTATATCCGTATCCTAATAAAGGGACCCATATTGGATATCTAGGAATAAATTCATTGTTGCAAAAGACACGTAACATGAAATTAGTATACAAACACATTAATTATTAAAAATATGCACACATGTGAATAATTATGAATACAACTAAAAAAATATTGGATACAGAACATGAGGAGCATCATTTCAATATATGATGGCTAGCAATACTCAGTCATTTGTGAATAATGGTTTAGCGAATAGCTATATATTTCATAATGTTGAAAATTTAGTACAACATAGTTTAGTAATAAGTAAATGAAAGGTGGAAATATAGTAAAAATAATTTAGTAATAAGAAAATAAATATTAAAAATTAGATTCCATATGCTATGATTGTAGGTTCTTTTTGTGATGAAAACTAGTAAGCCTAGCCACATCAACATGGCCCCCTATAATAAAATTTCAAAAATTAAAAAAAAAATCCAAAAATCATTGAATCAATTAAGCTCGAATGTGTGAAAGAATTCCCCCCCCCCCAACCTCTCCCCACCCCTCCTCTACTCAAGCCTGGATTTATCATACTGAGAGAGTTCCTGGAATCCTGGGCATGAAGGTTTTAAAATAAGAGGGGCAAACATGTCAGACTCAAATATAGTAGATTCTTTTGACTCTTTTGACACCCACTTATGATATGGGTTTAGGGTTTAGAGTTTATCTCATCTTTTGACACACTACTGATGATAGGGTTTAGGGTTTAGAGTTTATCTCATCTTTTGACACACTACTCATGATAGGGTTTAGGGTTTAGAGTTTATCTCATCTTTTGACACACTACTCATGATAGGGTTTAGGGTTTAAAGTTTATCTCATCTTTTGACACACTACTCATGATAGGGTTTAGGGTTTAGAGTTTATCTCATCTTTTGAAACACTACTGATGATAGGGTTTAGGGTTTTGAGTTTATCTCATCTTTTGACACACTACTGATGATTGGGTTTAGGGTTTAGAGTTTATCTCATCTTTTGACACACTACTTATGACAGGGTTTAGGCTTTAGTGTTTATCTCATCTTTTGACACACTACTTATGATAAGGTTTAGGGCTTAGAGATTATCTCATCTTTTGACACACTACTTATGATAGGGTTTAGGGTTAAGTGTTTATCTCATTTTTTTTGACACACTACTTATGATAAGGTTTAGGGTTTTTGTGCTTTTACAGCTTTGAGTCACATCTAGCAGAACCCATTTATTCTAGAATCTGGGAAGCCAATGAACTCCATTTGTGTCCCATACCCACTCTGCCAGCAGCCCCCAACCCAACCCCAAATGGATAACACATTATTGTGTGGAGAATTTGGACAATCAAATCTCTTGTGTAGTGGGCCCAAATTAGGCAAAATAAGTTAACACCATGATTTGGAGTATCTTTTGTTTAGGTGTTGGATAAACAGATGGTTTGATGAAAAGTATGTTGTTCATGTGCACCACCCCAAATAGTAAAAATTGATGAGTAAAAAGTATTGTGCCAAATGTGTCGATTACCTTAGTACCTTGTGCAAATGTGTTGATTACCATAGTACCTTGGGTGGGTTTGGGATAAATTAAATTTTTTTTAAAAATTTCAAAAAAAATTATAAATTTATTTTTTTAACATGTTGAAATTTCAAAAAAAGTTGCTTAAATGTAAAAGTTTTGATCTCTTGGTCGTCTTGAAAGGAGGATACTAAATAGAGGTGCACTTGATTGCTAAAACAGTTCAAATTGTTTGAAACAAAGGTACCTTACACTAAATTTATTTTTTATTGTCAAAATTCTCATAACTAAAAACCAAAATGTAGAACTATGGAACTAAAATTAAATTAATTATTTGACATTTTGTGTGCCGAATCTACCAAGGTACTATGATATTATATAGCCGATTGAAAAGGCATGAACTTCTTTGAAGATACACACTTGGGTATAACTTATTGAATTTTTTTTTTTGGCTAGGTGTTTAAGTTAAGAGTTTAGGGTTTAGGGTGTTTCTTTTTTCATTGCAAATTATAGAATTTTGGGGTGTTTGGTTATAGGCATATTTCAGGTCTAGTTTGTGTGTGACTTTTCATACTTTCCTACTTTATAAGTTTTCTCCGTCCTCGAGGTTTTCCAAATTGATAAACATAGTTTGAAATGCTATTGCAATTTGCCACCATATCCAAACCTCATGTTGTAAAACCTTTTGAAGGGGGTATGTTGGTTGGTTGGTTGGTTTTGAAACAAGTTACTCATGGCAAAATCCTTACATGCAGGGGAAATGTGAGCATGAATTTTTTCCCTTTGGCCATAATAATTTATTTGGTTCCTTATGTGCCATGTAAAACAATGTGCCACTTTGCACAATTTATTGTACGAACATAGAAATGTGATATGAAGACCAATGTAAAATGAACTTGTGCAAACTCTTTCAACATTTGGAACCCACATGATAGAAGAGGAATTGTGTCTCAACTTTGAGGAATGCATTGTCAATAAAATCATCCAAACCAAGCAAAGAGTGTCGGGTGCAAAGTGTTGATAAATCTATTCACCAAGTTTTTGTGAAGTAAAGGGAGACCCAGTTATTTTTTCAAGTTCTAGGTGATGGATATAATTTGAAATTGGTTAATTGGGGGATTTTATGGGGTTTTTAATTGTTAGTACTTTTTTTTATATAGTCTTTTCTTTGTATAAGTGTGAAATTATATCTAAATTTATTATCAAGACATGAAGTTATATGTTCTCTTTTATTTCATAGCTTATACCTTGACCAATCCAATGTCCTAAACAACTATATTCATTTAAATTTAATTTCAAAACATGAAATTATCTCTTATATCTAATTCCAAACCTTACACTATACAAAAGCCTTACGGTGTGAATCATAAACTTAATACACCACAAAGTTAATTTTGTGCCTTCATTTTTTAGAGGGAAATTAGAAAAAGAGAGCACAATTATACTTCACTTAAGTTAGAGGATGTTTTGGAAGGAAGTTTTTCTAATGTTTTTTTGAGAAGATGATAACAGAATTATTTTTTTGGGGGGGGTTGTTACTTCCAAATTTCAGTGGCACATCAAGAACAACCCATTTTGCACCATTTTGTGAGTAAATTGTTTTCTGGCAATCATCCTCTTTGGAAATGGCATTATTGTGACACTTGCTGGATGGATGGATGGATGGATGGATAAATGAATGAGGGATGATATTCTGGAGGACCAACTAAGTGATTTACATTACAGAAATCAGCTCAAATTCTACATGAGGAAAGATGTAAACCCAAAAAAGAAAAAAAGAAAAAAAGATGGAAAAAAAATTAAAAATTAAATGATTGTTCAAACATTATTATTCTCTCAATTTTATAAATAATTCCTGCAAGTCTGTAAGTGAATGTTTTTTGGGCACCTAAATCAGATGACAGTGAGTAGTAGTACCCTAGTAAGTAGCCTAGTGTATGGCCTGGGGCCTCTCTCAACATGTGTGCTCAATTGTGTGTTTTCTGCACTAGTTTAGCACAATCATAAAAAGCATAAGATAGGTGTACTACTTTACTATTTGGATACTCTCATGATTCTGTTGATTGACATGGACTGACTACCCTCTCTCTCTCTCTGCACTAGCCTTTACCATGCTGCACAACTAGTTGCTATGTTGTATCTTGGTACCAACCAGTGTTGTGCGTGTAAATGGTTTAGGACTTACACTCTCTGTGTATAAGTGTAAAAATTATTATTATTATTATTATACAAGGCAATAGTATAAGTGTTAAATGCAAAAAGTTCAGACTTGTAAGTGTAAATGATTTATAATTACACTGAATTTACATGTCATATATATGGCTATTGACATTTAGCTGCATAACACTCAGACCCAACTTAGTGTTGGGTTGGGTGATTCTTGACTTTTTACAACGATTCGTCGGTTTTGATTTTTTAATAAATAAATTAGAATGGGTTTTCAGTCTTGAGTTTCCACCCAAAAGAACTACAATTCCATATTTCGAGGGTTCTGTTCTTTGAAAAATAAAATTCTGATTTCTGGTCCTGGTACTGAAATTTGGACCCAGTTCCGGGTAACCAGGACTGGAACCAATGGTTTAACTGGCCAATTCATTGCTGGAAATAATAATAATAATAATAAATTTTTTATTTTATTTTATTTTATTTTATTTTATGTTTTTACCTTTGACCTGGCCAGGATCAAACAAGAAATTTCAAGATGTGGGAAAAATCTAACATTCTTGATATTAAGAATCAAATGTGAATGATATCATGAAGGTAAAATATGTCTTAGAATGACTAGTATGTTTTGAACACAAACCATGGGATTTTGGAGACATCAAGGTTTTCAAAAATAAACCCACCTCAAACAAGGGTGAGCATAAGAAAGATTGCAGTCTTGCATTAGTCGACCCAAGGCTCAAGATATTGGAAGCATTTTCTTTCAACAAAACATGGTGTCAACCATTACAATGATGGAAATATTTTGGTCTATATATTTTGGTCATCAAAGGCCCAACCTATAACATGTGATAATACATTGTCAATTGTGTGAACACAAATATCTTTACAAACTTGATGCTATGGTTTTTTTTTTATGACAATTGCACCGAGGTTTGAATAAAAGCATCGTCCACACTTACACCCATGTGGACATCAAGAAAATGAGAAATGAAAGATGAAACATTTGCCACAACAAACACAATTCCCTCTCGTATTATGACACTATTGACAAATCACTACCTAGGGCATTTAGTGATCAATTCATTCATAGAATTGAAGAGAAGATGCTTCCCTCTGAACATGGGCCACATTACAAGCATTGAATCCCCAGTAATTTATCATCGGTGTCTCTTGAAATGAATTGGAAAAGAAACAATTGAAGAAGAAATGCAAAGCAAACACAAAACCAATAAATGAAAATGTGAATCTATGAAAACAAGGTAATACCCAAGAAAAGGAAAATGTAACTTTCATTTGCTTGGAATTTTCTAATGCAAACACTATAAACATATTTTGCAACACTTTTTAAACAAGTCAATTATTATGAAATTATACACATTTCATTTTTTATTTTTATATTTTTTGAAAATGAGAACTTGGGCTTTATGTTATTCTGCACTATAAGTGACGATGAAATAATGAAAAAAAAAAGAGTTGATTTTATGAAAATTATGTCTCATTCCCATGGCATTGTATGCAATTTCAATTGAATTCAAATTCAATTAAATTCAGAAAATTCAACTAAAGAGAAATGAGATGCAAATTGACGCACAAGGTATTGAAAATTTGCTCATCACTTCCTTTATTTGTTGATATGGAGTTTTTTTTTTAAATTCAAAAAAAATAAATTAAAAAACTTTTTTTTCATGTTTTAAGGCAATTTTCACATGGAATGTTTTCATAATTGTCAAGATGACAACCATATTATTGGACCCTATACCTAACTCACCTATACCTAACTATCATGGTCACTAAAATTATCTTTGTACTAAATTGGAGATATCCAATTTTTGCATGTGATTTTACTTAATTTGATATTGTGATAAATTCTTTGAACTAATAAAAAAAACACATGGCAAAGGAAGGTGGATATGGTGAACTTGAAAGATGGAAATGACAAATATGTATAGTGTGCAAGAAACATGTATGCATAGTGTCAAGTGTAGCACCTTCTTTTTCAATTTTAAAAAGAGGTTGCAAAATTTTCTTGAGCAATTTAACCATTCAAAAACATGGCTTATCACAAAATGACAACAAACAACCCCAACATAAATTGCAAAACATCCATCAAGAGCTTGATTTTTTGTAAAGACATCATCAATCATTACAAGATAATGGGCTTTTATTCCCAAAACAAACATATTTTGCATAAGTTATTGCATTAAAAAGGTTTTAAAACTACGAATATGAATTGAGATTACTTGGGTGTCAATTTGGAAAGGCTAATCATGTTTGATTAAAAAGTTTCATATGGCATTGAAAAGCTCCTTTTAAAGGTTACAAAATAATGGATTTTCATTTATTTGGTTAAATTATGTAAAAGTTATGAATCTCCAAAGTTGCAAGATAACATAATGCTTGGATTTCAAGATAACACTTTGAAATTTTTGGGGAAAATGTCATTTTCATGAGGAGAGGTACAAAGCATATTATGAGGATTGCGATGTATCCTTCAAATTCAAGGCACAATGAGTTTGTGTGTGCCTCTAATGATTCTCTAACCCAAAAATGTTTCAAATATGCACTAATCACTCTTCTTATCAATTTATGTAATTGAGGTGACCAAAAAAAGTTCATGAATCATTCATTTTCGTATCATTCTAAACCTTTTGCATCCCTTGTCTTGTTGCATAAAACTAAGAACACCCTTCAAGTTGTTGCCATTTTGCCATTGCTATTGAGATCAAGGAACTTCATCATCGAATCTTAGCAAGCAACCTAAAACCACACAAACCTTGAGTCCAATCAACTCTAGTCTATGGTACAACCTTGTAGTATAAAATGTCATTTCATTCCATATGTCACAAATAAGGACATGAGACATGTAGGGACATATTTTGTATCTTTGTTCATATGGTTGAATTTATGTTTGAACATGTTTTGTCATGATTATCAAAAATACTTTTGGTTGTAGCAATTTTCATGTTTGTAACAATCCATTGATTGTAAGAAGATTGCAAAGAAGAAATCACATGGGAAAATGACAACATGCAAATATTTCATAGATGATTTCACATTGACTATCATCATCAATTTTGAACTTATCATGATATTTGCTTTTGTAGCAATTTTGAGGTTTGCATCTAAAATGATGGGGATGAGAATGCCATTGTGGGAGGTATTATTGATAACAGTTGATAAGTAGGTACCATCCTGGATTAAATTTCTCTATTTTATGATAGATTTATTTTCTCAAAACCAATATATTATTGCTTTTTTTTGCACATTATGTGATAATGGCAAGGGATGGTGGGACAATGTCTTTGCCATCCTTTGCCATATCACATAGAGAGCACTAGAGATCACCCATCCTACACAGCTCATGCTTGCAATTATCATATAGATATGAACACCCTTGTGTGCCTTGACACAAAACCAAGATGAAAAAATAGCATATTGCAATTCAAAACAAGTGAAGAAATTGGAGTTGAAAACGATGAGACTGCACAAAACCATAGAACATGAACATCCCAATTGGAGCCCAAAATACTGACAACCTTGTTCACTCTAAATATGGAATAGACTAAACAACGCTCTATTTACACCACTATTCAGCATAACAAAAACCTAACCCTAATCACTCTATTCACACTGGATTCCCAAACTAAAATTTCAAAAGACCTGAATTACACTTAACAGTTCTTCTCAATTCCACTAAAAGACACAAAAAGTTTGCAATTTCCCTATCTAGCTTAAGGTTTACGGTTTAGTTCAATACACTGATGCAAGTCTGAACAACCCATCCATTTTCAACTTCACAGAATAGGAGGTGTGAGTACAGTGGGATAACTCAGACAAATCTCTGAAAGTTTGAAGCTGAGTAAACTAGTACTTAATGGACCAAGATAATAGAGGTTAAGTCATAAGGTACCAGATCCCAACAATGTATGAGTACAATTGTTTGTTGTAGGACATGATATGTTTAGGTACCTGTAACTGACAATTACAAAAATTAGGTCAATGAAAACACAGATCCCCAAGAAAAGATTGAAACCAATAATCATACTGTGGGTACACTACTTAGCAGTTAGGGATCTGTAAGTTGTAACTGACCTCAGGACTAGTCAGGAACTTGCTCAATTGTTAATGTACCAAAAAGTCAGGAAGGGGATTAGTGGACCCTGGAAAGATCTCACCTATAAGGCAGGCCACTGTAACTGACCACATGCATTTTCAAAATGGTTGGCTGCTATTACAGAATATGATGTGGCCACCTGCACAGCCATAAGCAAGGAATAAAAAGCTTAGATGCTATCTTATGGAAAAGGAAAAAAGGTTTGGTTTTTTATGTTCTTTAATGTTCAAATTTATGACTAACCAGGGCCATTGTCCTTTTTTCTCTCTCAAAACACAGAGAGCAAAAAAGAGGAGTACACCTAATTGTGCTATTGACCTAAGGTTGATGTAAAAATTTGCTTCTGAAGTTGCACGATCATATGGCATGTTAACCCCTCAGTGGAGCACCTTCTGCCTGCCAAGATTTACAGGAAATTTCATATTTATACCTCTCACTTTCAACTTCTAGTTCTTGTTCGCCAACCTGGGTTTGAGAGGACACTCAGCAACATAATGTGCTGGGTCTGTCTTTCCATCTTTCATCTCCAGATAGACATTTGTACCTGCAATAGAAACTCACTTTCTGTCCTCTGTGTTTTTTGCTTCTTTCACACCCATTCAACTACCTCTTTCATACCCCCTCTAATTGTAATGAACTATGTCATAAGTCAATGTGCTCAACAACGTATATTAGCTGCCAAACCACCAGAATTCAGATCAGTGGCTCCTACTCATTTCCCTGCTTATGGAAGAGTAGGGACTGACCATTGGGATAAACTGCACACATCAGAATGTAACTGGTCAAATAACTGGAAGGCATCCTTCTGATATCCTAGACTCACAATGTGTTGTCTCTATTTTTCCCTAGAAGAATTGTCTACCCCATTGGGCCTGAAAAAAAGTCTATTACATAAGGATGTATCCCAGCATGCTATCATATAACAGCCTATTGTGCATGTCAAACACATAGGATACTATAGGAACAAAGGCAGCAACACCACATGTGAGTTGATGTCCACCTGCTCCCAGTTTCAGCAAACATCCACCTTAAACACCTATTTGATACTTTCTTGAAGCTGTACTAGCTCATAGCACAAGCCAATTTCACTTGCTAAAGGATATACCATGCAATTGCTAATACTTCAAAGATGAGAATGAAAGGGAGAACTAAAATGAGCAGGTCATGTTTTCACATAAAAGGGTGATATGTAGCATCATACTCCATAGCTAAGGCCATCAAGCCTGTGATTAGATTTCAAGATTAAGATGCTGCAGTGCACCTGCACACATTGCAGTCAAGATCCACTGAGTTGACCACAAACCACAAGACCTGTTTTGTCAATGTTTCCATCATCAGCTGTACAAAAAAGCTATTGCTGTCTTCCAGTTTCTTGATCCTTCACCTTTCAACACCTACCCCAAAAAAAATCCAGAATATCCCTTGTTAGCTTCATAGAAATGATTCACTGCATTGCCTACTAAATAGCATTGTTCTAACTTATAAATATGTATCTACATATTTGCAGAGAAATCTCCATAACAACAATTTCAAGGTAACATGATGAGTGCAGTAATAGCCTTGTGAGGGTCAGTCACAAAGTGTCAGACCATCCATCACCTTCATCATGAACAACAGTGACAAGCTACCATGACTACCCACCAACTTCATCGGCTCCCAACAAAGAGTGTAGATAAGTACATAACAATCAGTCCAAAATCTGGGCAACCCATTATACAATCTGCATTGTGAGTTTCTGGCACATTTCTGGAAGCAATGGGAAGACTGAGTCATGATGTTGGCTAACACTGAAGAGGCAATGTTCCAACTTAACTACTCAGCCTACCCCATGAATCTTAGCTTTTCACATGTGTGGAAATGAAATGATGTTTTTTGGAAACAGCCATCAATAAAGACTCAACTGCATGTTGTCTCAGAAAGACAGCACAACTGTTCACTGTATCTGGAAACTCAAAAGGCCTGCAGCAAATTCTATCATGAAAAATCTAGTCAAGCCTCTATAGTCAAAAATCTGGCCAGGCCTCTATATCACACATTAAAATGCAAAAATACAATACAAAATCCTTGAGAAGGAGATTGAGTGAGATTTACAGAACAAAGGGGAAAAATGAGTTCTCTGAGACTAGTACTACAGCAATGCTACTGACTTCAGATGGCCAGAAACAAAACCTAAGAGCAGACTACTTTGCCAACCCCAACATGTGAAAGAAACTCTTTTTAATTATCCTTTCCCACACAAAAGTGCAAACCAGCATCCACCTTTCCATCACAGTCATTCTATTCCTTCATAGAGGACTCAAGTACTTCCTTGATAAAATTCTGAACCTCTCCACTGGTTTCTGGAGGAATTGCTCCCTGCAGCACATGTGTCACAAGGTAAAAACCACATATTTTCAATCATTCAACAAAACCCAAGCTCCTTTCAATTCATGAAAAGCAAAATGATCTGTAACACAATGTGAGAGCTGTGCACATACATTAGAAATCCGTCAAGTTTATTGTTCATGGAAGGTGCCCAAGATGTTCTACAAGACATGACAGGTAGTAAGCACCAGATCTACATGCTCCTGATTGGCAGTGATTTTGCAGATTGACAAACTTCAGAAGAGAGGAAAATATGACAGTTGATCTGCAGAAGGGTCAAATAAAGAGATAAATACCATGTCCAAGTTGCTGTTCCAAAGTTGGATTCATTTACTTCCTCTAACTGTTTGTCAGACATGGTTGAAAATTTGGGTCATCTTTTCTCTTTAGCCCTAATTGTGTCAACCTATTTACTTTTCCAGCAACTTCAGCACTCTCTGGGTTCTGCTTCAAGGCTTTGTGATATGTTACCGGTGCTTGCATCCAAGACATTGGCATGCTGAAACCTTCTACCACACTTCAAGTGTATAAACAAAAATAACTTGCAAACTATGGCCACCTCAACAAGGAGGTCCTTGTGTCAGGAAGTCCTGAATTTCACCCTCAAAATCAATACTGGCAGTTTACCTCTTCAATATGTTCCAAAGCTTCCAATGCATATCATCTCCTGAAATAGCCCAAACACCCAACCCATCTGCCCTGTGTCTGTTTAGTACAATTCCTATACAATTCCCATACTGAAACATGAGCCCTTGTGCTAAAATGACAAACAGCCTATGCACAGATTATCTTGAAACATAAAGAGGAAGCATATAGCAAACAGGAAATAGCACCCAGGAAGTGGAAGACAGACAGCACCTTCTCCCATGTAAGTCTGAGTTTGATTGTCATTTCAGTGTCTGCAAGAGATTTTTTCATTTAACTGAATTTAAGAAAGTGGCTGATCACTTGCTGCACAAAAACAACACACATTGACCTTGCTTATCTCCAGTTACTACACATAAGAGTCCAAAAGCATCTTTTCCAGAGCCTCATTTTGTACTCAAGGTTGAACCAATTCACTTGCTTCATCTTTCCCATCCCTCAAGAAATCACATCTAAATTTCCAGATGTGCAAGGAGAAATAGTGATACTGAGAATCAAACTGAATTTGATTCAGACACAGGTTCTGTAAACATACAGCCCGAAACCTGTATGAACTAAAAATCCATCTGAAAAATCACAGGTCCATGAGACAACAGGACTAGAAACTGACAAGTTAAAAATATTCAGCATAGCCACATGAGGAGAACATGTATTGTATTTAAAACTTTGCTGGGAAAAAAGTTAATTAAATTAAAAAGATGTCAGCAACCAAAATTTGTCAACCTCAGAGTGTTTAAGATATCCACACTGACAAATTTGCTGCAGAATGGAAAAGAAAAAGCTATGGGGAAGCATCATGATCCATGAGAGAGTGACCTTCTGTATGTTCCTTTTAGGGCATAATTCCTGTCTCTGAGTTGTGAATCTACTAGTCACAGAGACTACCTGGTCTAGAATCTAATGTCTCCCATGGAGAAAGAGGTGACAATTTTGCTTAAAACCCTAACTTCTAGGGCAACTTGATTGCCGTGTCTGCCTCCATCTTCCAACAATACTCAACATATTGTGGTACATAATAGGTTTATTAACATTTTTTTCTTGATGATTTAACTGGCTGAACCTCATGCAACTGGATTGACTACTACTGGTTATGTACTGCGTGCTGCTCGCATGGGCCTAAGCGGGATTTGAACACATCAATGCTCCAAAGAAGGCCATAAAATCCTCTCTCCCCGAATGTTTTGCTCAATCCCTAGCTAGCACTGCAAGAGAGTTCGTCTTGAACGTAAATCACACTTGAACCGATCCAACACAAACTGAGAGACTGGTTTCTTAACTTGCTTAGAATCATCGTAAACAAGCTTCTATTACTACAAAGCACAACATATTGGCAGAATGGACCCGCCTAGTCCCCGCCACCTATAGAGAGGACAAAGAAAAACGAAAGCGAAACAGAGAGAGACTAAGATATCAATTCGGCTTTAAAAATCGAAAGAAAATGGAAGAGAGAGAAGAAAACCTGTCGTCGCATGCAAGACAACGCACAAGAAATGAGGCCCCAGCTGGGAACAACAATACAAAGGCAGGTAGGCTTTGACGTGTAGCTGGTAGAGAGCGCAAAAGAAAGAAGCACCTGTAGAGCGCGGCATTTTCTAGATCTGCTCTTTGAGAGCTTGACCGTAGATCGCGGCAGGTTTTTTTCCGCCGTAAAGGACGCATTATGAATATTGCCTTGCTCCCGCAGCGAAGGCGTAGCTGCGGCGGCTTCTTCCTCTTCTTCTTCCACCATCGCTGCGCGCACACGACGGACGACGAGCGCACAAACCAAACACAAGGAAACACACAGAGCGTCACAAATTCATATTATGATCCGTTGAGTTAGCCCTCATGGATGGATGAATCAATAGATGGATGAATTCATACATCCTTGTCGATAGACCATTCATGATGCTTATTCCGGGCAGAGCCTATTCCTGCCCCCACAATCCAGTAATCAAAACTGCCCATTGGTGTAGAACTTCTGATGAATTAAACCAGCCATGATGATTATTCTGGGCAGAACCTATTGCTGCCCAAAATCTCCAGTCAAGCTGCCTGGTGTGGAATTTATGTATGTCCATTTCCAAAAGGGCAACAAAAACTCACTAGAGAGCTTGCCCAAAAGTGAAATTCCAATTCTTTCACTTATTTTGATCAAGAACCTGGGTGTGAGGATTATTAGGGTTTTCAAATTGAAGAGGAGAAAAAAGGATTCCCAGCTGATGAATCACAAAATCCACCACTCACAAAACTTACAAGTGTGGATTCATTGTAGAAGCGAGCCATCAAGGTTTGGGATGGCAAGAGAGCATGTGGAGGAATATGGACAAAGTGTTGATTGTTGGACTTCACAAATTTAACATTTCATGTGACTTATGATCTAGTGTGATGTTGACATGGCATGCCATGTGGCAACAAGGTTGATTTGTAGTTACAATGCCTCATGACTCATGACACTAACTTCAATGAATTTTCCTTTATTAATTTGTCATGTGATTAATGAAAATATATAATGTCTCGTTTTTGAGATACATGCCATGTGGCAAAAGTGAAAAAGTATGTTCATAACATTTATAGGCCAATCATTTTTATAAGTTTTATCATTAACTTGAACTAATGGACGTCAATGTGTGAATTTAGAATCTACATGAACAACAACACATTATGAGTTTTTAGACCAGTCAAATAAATGATTAATATCTTTTTCGACTATAAATGTGACTACTTAGTCACAAAAACCACTATGTAGTTGCAAAGGCCATTGAGATGTCATGGTTTTATGACTATAGTTAATTAGTTACAAGAACCATACACCTTTGTGACTAATAATGATTTAATCCCATGATGATGACATGGCATGTTATATGCCAACAAGATGATGTGGTCCTGTTTGTCAACATCATGATTCATGTCATTAACTTGATGAATTAATCTCATTTATTAGCTAGTTGAAAATATTATTGTCCTTTGCAATTAATCACAACTCCATCTTGCATGTGATGATGACATGGCATGCCATTTGGTGACAAGGTGTCGCAAATATTCATGACAATCCATATTTTTTATGACACCATAAAGTTTTGTGTGCCTTGAATTTATGGCACCAATATTTGTCATGGCATGTCATAATTTTTTTGTATGCCATGAGGTTTTGAAATCATGAATTCACATGCATGTGTATGTGTATTAAACAATCTATTGTTAACTTGCAATTATGACTATAATATTAATAGTCATTTTTAAAAAGGTGACATATAACTCCTTAACGTTTTAATTACATAACATGCTAGCTTAGGTTAACATACCTATTAAGTTAACATATGTATGTAGACTACTTAATAAAACCTATTTCTTTATGTAGATTACCTTGTAAGTTACTTACCTAAACATAAGAAATTTACTATATTTAATATGTTTAAATATACCTAAAATAGGTTACCCTACTAATAAGTTAACTTAGGTAGGCTTGCCTAGGTTCCTAGCTTTAGGTTTTTTGCCAAATCAACCTAGGTAGCCTCATTACAAGCTATTTTATCAAGTTTATAACCACCTCAAGTTTATGTAACTAAATGTGATTATGATGCAACTAGATGTCACATGATTATTCTAAATTATTTTTTTAACCTAAAAATGTCTAGATTAACCTAAGTTAGGTTAATAAGTAATATAAGTTGACAAACTGGTTCATTTTAAGTTAATTTAAGGAGGTCTAGGCTAAGTTGGTAAGTAGTAGGTAGGTTGACCTAGGTCAATTTAGGGTGGCAAAGGTTAATTCAAGGCTAAAAAATTTTAATTTTATAATTTTATGTTAAATATAATTAGTATTAAAAAATGTGGTAGTGCAATGGATGAAAACTCGAACCCCAAAATGAAGGTGAAAGGTTCAAATGTTCGTTTTTGCAACCTACGATATTTAGGCCACTTAATTTAAATTAAGTAACATAATTCAGGCTTCTTGGGCTAGGAGTTTTACGTTTGTTTTAAATCTAAACCACTAAGCCCAAGTTAAGTTGCCTAACATAGGTAGCTAGCCTAACTAAATTAAATTAGGTTAACTTTTGGTTAAGTGAATTAACATTGTGAAAAAGGGGTGTTTTGCAACTAGCCTTGTAATTCAATTTTTGAGTTGGAAAGGACACTTGCAACTCATTGTATTTATATGTTGAGAATGTTAATAGACAAATTGCATGAGTTACAAAGTTGCAATTCATCATATATAAGGTGCAACTCAATGTAATTCAATTATGACTTAATCAAAACAACTCGTTTTCAACTACTATACAACTCCATTATAACTACACACATGATGTCATGTTGACATCATTAATTGTCATCCATCTATTAAAATTTGACTTGTGATACTATGAAAATTTTTGGAGATTAAATTTTTTTCGAAATATTGATCTCCATCATCCATTAAAATTTGACTTGTGATACTATGAAAATTTTTGGAGATTAAATTTTTTTCGAAATATTGATCTCCATCATCCATTATGATTGTTAATGATGGTCTAAGATTGTGACACATGGCACAATAAAAAAATTTGCCACATGGCATTAATTTATTTATTTTTAATAAAAAAATTATTTTCATAGCTAAATAGGTCATACATAACCATAGGTAGGTAAGTTGGTAGGTCTTAAGACCTACATACCTACATATTTACCTAGAACCTACCTACCTACATAAATAGATAGAAAAATAAAACCTACTTACTTATCTAGGTAGGTAAGTAGATAGGAAAACACAAGATTAAATGCATTAAAAAATAGCCATGAAATTTTATTTCTTATTCTATGTTTTGTTTTTAGGTTAAGTTTTTTTAAGTTCATCCCAAAATGGCACATGTATCTTAATATGAAAACATAAGAGGAAAAAACCTTTTTTATATAGTTCGTAACATGGGATTCGAAGACACAGGATATGGGTTAAATATTTTAGTTGTTCATTAGTTGCAAATTGAGTTGTAACTATAACACTTAAACGTTTAAGGTAAGCCAAATCCAAGGGGAAGGTTCCATTGTTTTTAGTGTCCAAAAAAACCTTGAACCCTTCCTATTGGTGCACCTAGTTCACTAAAAATCATCAAAAATGAAATAAAATTGAAAAATTTATTGCCCCTCAAAATAAAGGGGGTCAATAACTCAAAAAAATAAACCACCAAATGCTATAAAAACCGATTCCCAAACACCAACAAAATTCTTTTATGTTGTTATATTGTTATTATAGTTCTAAAATGATTTGTAGAACTTTAGGTGGTGCTCCTATAACACTTTAAATCATTTAAAATTAATAAGAAATAAGAAAGTTATGAGGTTTGAAAATAGGAGAGGTCCGAAGAGAAGAAAAGGAAAAAAAAATGTGTTTTGTAAGTTGAAAAACTTACTTCTTTCTTGTTATTTTTCATTATTCATTTTCCTTTGCACTTCAAAAATGATTTCTAGAATTTGAAGTAACACTCCCATAACATTTTAAATCACTCAAAACGAAACACATATGATGAAAATATAAATAATTGATGAATATGTATCCTTATTAAGTTATAAATAGTTATTATAGTCATAACATAGTTGAACAATAGTATTTTAATAGTGACACACTAATGGCCATACTAATTGTATCAATGGGAATCATAATAAAAAACTAGTTGCAAATGTATCCCATAATGGGTGGTGGAAATGTGGACACGTGGCATGATCGCATGTATGTACATTGTACATTAGTTGCAACATAGTTGTTGCTTTAATGACACATTTATAATAGTTCTAAATAGTTGCCACATGCAACTATATAATGTAGCTTTTGAAAAATTCAAACATGTTTGACTACATATGTATATACAATGTGTATAAATTATTGTATAAAAGATCCATTTTCAACTCACTTGCAATTATAATATAATTAACTAATTTTCTGATGTGGCAATTTATTTATTAATATATTATATTTGTAAAGGGATAATTGCACATAGTTGTAATACCCAAGAATAGTTGCATAACATTTGTATATGAGTTGTTTTTTAAATTTTAGTTGTAAAGTAATGTGGTTTCAATGGATGCAATTTTTCATAGTGTAGGTTGACTTTTGGTCATGTGCAATGACTCATAACATGTTTATTGATTTTTTATGCATTTCATCCACCCATGTTTTGTAACACTTAGTTAAATAAAATGATTAAATTGAAATGGCATGCACTTTACATGTCATACCAAGGTTAATGATGACATTGAATTTCATTATTATAAGAATTTTTTTAAAACTTAATCATTAAAGCAAATGGGCTTTGCATCTAAACATCCTATGCGACTAAATGGGTGAAACCACATGGGTTTAATAACTCATTAATCACTAGTCACATGTCCTTTCTTACTAGTATGTAGTTGTAAAGGTTAGTTGAAAAACCTGAAATGTGTAATTGTGAGTGTACTTCAAGTAGAAGAACATGTATAAAAGTAGGATAAATATTATGGCTTTAGGTTTCCAGTGTATTCCAAGTAAATAAGTAGGTTTGCAAGTAGAGAATGTTTAATCTCTTATGTTTGCAATGTTTTCCAAATAAAACACAAAATTTGGAAATACAAGAAGTATTATGTCTTATGACCTTTTAATGTCTCATAAGTAGGACAAGTATCATATATGTGTGTATTGGTTAGATAGTAGGTGTGAAAGAACAAGGTATGTCAACTGGACAATTAGGTTTGTAGGACAATTGGTCATTAGATGTGACGGTATCATCTCAACCAAATCATAACACTCATTTATATGAAGGATCCATGTGTGAACAAGATATGCATAATTACTTATTATGTGACTTCACATTGTTGATTGCAATTGGGACTATTGCAATTCATCAATCGTCTTCAAGATCATCAAATGGCATTATGCTCATGGCTACAATAGAAAAGGAAAGATAGAAACATGAATTTGTACAGTCCCCATTGGATTCGTAGTTGTCACCAACCAACAAAGCTTCCAATGTTTACTACATAGGAAGAAGTTCAAATGTTGGGCGACAAGGAGCTTAATAGCCTTGTGGATTTTGATGTGGGTGATTATCTTGTCACATACGATATAAAAGTTGCCCATGAAGATGTAAGCTCGGCCCCCCAACCTATGTTCCATGAGGAGTATGCATTAATAACAACAATTGATGATGTTACAACAACAAAAGGTTGTGACTCTAGCAACTATCATTAATGCTTCTACCATCCATTCCTTGCCTCCAATTATGCAAACATACATTCTACAACAAGTAGCAAAAGATTGCAAGTCTATGCATGATCTGATTCAAGTTGACAATGCCATCCCAACACTAATTGAAAATAACCTTCCAACTCCAACTCAAGAAAACATCTAGGGATTAGTAGTGGGAGGTTTGAAGTTTGGAAGCCATGTAGATTGGCCTTCCGGAAAGAAGAAGAACCTCATTATGCTAGCATGTGACAATGCTAAAAATGATTCCATAAAAAAATGTTGCAAGATCAATGAGAAACCTAAGACCAAAATGCATGTGCAGTCCATACATGTTGAGCTTGGAACCTATCATTTTCGCTAAAAGACAAGAGGTAAGTACTTTGTCACCCGTCCACTATCTATTATCTTGTCATTTTCTTGTAGTGTGATCATTTGTTCAATGTGCACACATAATTAGTGTTATTCTACCATATTTTCCAACCAATCCAATCTATATATAAGATGACTTTAATTTGCCTCTAAATTGAAATTTTGAAGTTTGTGCAGTTTTAGTTATGCTTTCACATAGACTTTAAGCATGACACATCATGAATTGATGTGTATTTTTTTTGTTTATGTAGGGGGATGCATCATTTTGGGCGCCCATAAAATGTGACACATTTTAAGATCAACTAGGAATCTTTGAAGTTTGCATGTTTCAATAGCTATATATTGAGTTGGTTGAGCTTCAAGCTTTAGGTATTATTTTGCAAGTTCTGAAGTTCCTAATTTTTTGAACTACCTTTGTTCTACACAATGTCATTTTGATGCATATTCAATGACTAAGATAGGATTAAATACTTGGACCTCACCTTTTGGCCAACATTGTTATTTTTGCAATAAACAAGTTTTGGGTACATAGGTGTCAAAAGCCATGTGTGGACCATGGGGTTTGCCTATACAATCTAGTATTTTGTCAGGTTACAAAGTTGACAATTATGTAAGAACTTGGCAAAATTTATGAAATGAAGGAATATATTACTCAAGACATGACATGTTTAGCATCTAGGATTGTGTGACAAGTAATATGAGATGTGTTAAATTATTGTTGTGAAACCATGATCAACAATATATAGAGTAATACACATGTATATTTATTTGTGTTAGTTGTAATTGAAAGGTTTGTGTGGCAAGGAAAGATTTGTGCATATATTATGGATTTACTTTCTTTTGGTTACAACCTTTTTCACCTAGTCACAATTAATGTATTATTGATAGAAGTTTTCATCTCGCCTCGAAAGTGAATTCCACATTAAAAATATTCATGATTAGAATTTAGAATGCTAGAGCCATGACATTTATGTACAACATGAACATTATTGATCCTAATCCACATAACCCACGGGGCAGTAACAACATGATGTTGTGAAGGTCAATAGTGGACACCCTCTTATGTTTAGAAAATACCCAATTTATAGCTTCAAACTTTATGCATCATCACAAATGATCCAAATACCAACCAAGCCAACATCATGTGGTAAATCTTATGTGTTCACCTGACAACATAACACTATTTAAAAATGCTTAAATGTGAATGCAATTGAAGCAGTATCCATCTAAACATCACTTTGCACGAGTAATGAAGGATGATCATGACCATGAACACAACTTGAGCTATTTCACTTATAGAGATTGAAACATCTAGAAGTTTCATTAGGTTTCTAGCAACAACACATTCATGGTTCTAGTTTTCTTGACATGTTGCAATATTTGTTTTTGTCCTCTTCGGGTTTGCACCTACTGCAAGCAACATCAATTGTTGTTAAAAGCTCAAGAGTAGACAATAGAGGGAAAAGAATCAACAAAAGTATATACCTAAACAATGTTAAACTTTAGAGTACATTGTCTTTTGGTCTCTACAAATGGAGGAATCTCTTGCACAGTAATGGATGTTCTTGAAATAATTTTTCATTAATCCTAACAATGGACAATCTTTTGTAGAGGCTCAAGCATTCAAAGCATTTTCCCAAGAGTAAAATAAAGATTACGAAAATGCACACCATACAAACAAAAGGGATTGGCACATGAAGCAAATTGTCATTGAAGCACAAACAAGCATCACATGCAACCAATTCAAGACCAAAATCCCTTAGGATTTGACCAAAATAACCTAAACAAAGTTATTCAATTGTTGAGTCAAGATGTCTTTTCAGACTAGGAAACATAGGTTGCAACCTCTTTAAAACATCACATCCTTGCAGACCTCCCAAACCTAAAGGTGCTTTGGGGCTAGGTGCAACAACCATCCATGGAGCCAACTTGTGGGTTGGTTAATCCAAACATGTATCCAACTTCATTTGGAGATCCTAAAGCATATGAAGATGAAGAGTAAGCTAATGAAACACAAACCATTTGAAGTCCGAAATTAAACTTTATTTGAACAAACACAAACATCAAAGCTCTGTGCTAATACATAAAAATCTTCTGATAAATCTTTAACATCTCTTCTTCCATCATCTTTTGTTTCTTGCTTCTAGATTTTTTTACTTCAAGGCTAGATTTTGATTACCTTCTCAATAGCACCAGCTAAGTTATTTTCTATTGTTTGATAAAGAATGTACACGCAAATGGAATTAAATGAACATAAAGCCACTAATGGGTTTGTGAGACCACACCTATATAAAAAGACCACCTCACAACATTTTGTAATTATATTTGAAACCAACACAAATTCAACCCACAAATAACATTATCACAACCCCACTTTGAGGGAAGTGTGAGGTCGCCCCTCACACTCCCGAAAATGGGACTTGGGAGTCCTCCGGGACTCCCGAAAATTCAGAGCATGATTGCAAGGGTCAAAACACCTTGCATTGAGGCGTTTTTTATATTGTTGGAAAGGTCTTAAAGTGTAGATGTCCAAAATGGCCTCGCATGAGCCATTTGGACATTTGTAGCACAAGTTATGGTCCAAAGAAGGGCTAGGAGTCAAAATGGCAGTTTGACTTCCGACCACTAAAAGTCGGGAATCGACCCAATTCTGATGTGTGCAGGTGGACTGCGACACACCATTGGAAAGATCTCAAGGAGAACTACAACTTTGGTTTAGACCTCGTCCCGATCCGAGTTCAGGGCGAGAAGTTATGAATGCCCAAAGTCTTAGGAGTCCAAACCGAGACAATTTTGGGACTCCACTTTGGGAGTCCCAGGAAAAAGAGCCATTTGGATGCAAGTGCGGCAGAGAGCTGCAGAGAATACTATATGGGGGAAGGTGATGGCTTCCCCCGAGTCCGGGCCGTGGTGAGTCAAGTGAGTCCAAGGTTGCCCGTGGCTTGTCCCAACACTGAAAGTGTGCAGAATGAGTTATAACCAACTTGTTGGTTGGATTTGGATGCAGGACCGAATAGTTGATTAAGATTGTCCCTCTTTTTAGTCTAATCTCGGAGCTTTCAGCATGCCCCTCTCACCCCCTTTAATGCTGGAAGCTGGGAACGTGCCCCGAGACCCAGAAATTCCGTAACTTGAGTGACTTAGCCCCAACTTGGAGCTAGCTAGGGACTTGGGAGTGCATCAAACATAGGTTTAGGACAAGCTTTACATAGACTTTGCTATTTGGAAGTGTCTTATACAAGCATTCCCATTTCAAAAAGGAGTTCAACATCACTATTTACTTATGTTAACAAAAATTTGTACTCAAAAAGTTGAAAAAATTTATTGACAAATATAATTTTTTCACAAAGGTCATGTCATAATTTGCCACCCAAGGGAGAGAATTTAATCACCATATTCATAATTGGCATGGATGTTGGATCACTCACTAAATAATCCACAAAATAACTTTGAGGGTATAATATTAAACAATATGAATTTGGATACCATAAATCATGCAAAACAAGTGCAAGTGGAATGGAAAAGTCCAACTTGATGAGTTTTCAAGATACTTGCACAAGCCAAATTAAGTGTTTCAAACTTCCATTTCTATTAATCCATCATTAAATCGTTACAAGAAGCATATTTTTTAAATGGGCCAAATTGGCATTTTTTACATGTTAAAAAATTAAGTTATTTATAATGGCACCATTTCTGCTAAGATCTTGAGCTAATATGTTCATTCACTACTACAGAACATGTCCACAATCCGCCAAACATTCCACTCAAGTTCCATTCAAATTGGGCCAATTCCACTAGAGTGGATTATTGGAAATTTTTGGTGGAAGTGCTAGTGAAGTAGAACACTTGGGAAAGACCCCATTAAGATTCCACCACGCACCAACTCATTCCACTAAACTCTACTCTTGTCCACTTTGGACACCAAATATCCATTATTTATCCCAAAATTAATTTTATAAAATTATGTGTGGTGGAATCTAGTAGAGTTTGGTGGAATGGGACTTGTCCCATTCCACCATATATTGATTATAGTGAAACCTAGTGGATTAGATTGGTGGAATGATTGGCCTAATGGAATTGTTAGTTTAGTGGATTGGCTTAATGGAATTTTTGGCATAAGGTATTGTTGGTCTAGTGGATTAACTTGGTGGAATTATTGATTTAGTGGATTATCTTGGTGGAACTATGGCCCCTTATATTATAATTGTTGGTTTAGTGGAACTTTTCATTAAATGCATTAGTCCATTGTGTTGAACTTTAATAGTTCGTGAAGGTTAAGTGATGCATTAGTGATGTCCAATGTCCCTAAGGATTAAGTGTGCTACATGAATGGTTGCATTTCAAGGTGGACACATATGGAAGCTTATACACATGGTGTAAACATGATTTATGTGTAATACAGTGGTATTCTAATGTGTTTCAATGTGGGTGGTTTAGGATGGGTTTCAATTTGGGGATTGGGAAAATAATGTGTTTATTCTGCCACATATCATAATTGCCACATTTTGCATGTACATGAACCAAATTATTTCCAACAAATATAATGAATTTTATTCATCATCAATGGTTTGTTCACGAGTGTACTTACTTTAATTTTCAAATGCATTTGTGCTAGAACACATGCATTCAACACCTGCCTCCATAACAACAACCCATAGGGTTGTAGACATTTGTACTTAGTGAAAAGTTATACTTGAAAATCACATCAGCATTGAAACATGACCAAAATCAGACTGAAAAAAAAACGACTAATTTTTAGTTGCAAGCGACATTTGCAACTAAAATCTTAATAATCGTGTTGGACAAATCGCATTGACATTAGTCGCAAATGACAACAAATTTTGGATGAAAGAAAAAATCAACAAAATATGTTTTCATCCTTTTACTTGTCATATACCTATCATCACTTACAACTAGGATGCGATTTTTTTGGTGAACAATGGAAACAAGTTATGTGTTGCCACATGTCCCAACTTTTAATAATTTAAAATATATTATTATTATTTTGAAATAATTTAAGATGTTTAATTTTTATGTTTGGATGGTTTAGATTGTGACATGTGATGCAATAGAAATTTGCCAGGTGGCATATTAATTGAATTTGTCCAAATTCAATTTAAATCAATATTTAGGTATGTAAGTTGAACTAAGTACCTACCTACCTACATACCTACCTACCCATCTAGGCTAAACACTTATCCAAATAAGACCTATTTACTTACCTAGGCCAAATACCTACTTACGTAGGTAGGTAGGAAAGTAAGAAAATAGGTGGGTAAATTAGAAAAGTAGGTAGTTAGGTGTAAGTACATGAATATTTATATTTTATTTTGGGTTGAGTGTTTTTGTTGGGTCATCCCATATGTCCATTTTTTAAATATGAAAATGTAAAGAAAAAACACCTTGTTTATATATTTTTCAATATGAGAATGAAAGTTAAATCATATGGGATAAACTTTTTAGTTACAAATTGTTTGTGACTAAAAATGTTTAGTCATAAACTAAGTAATATATAATTAAGTAGGTAAGTCACAACTAAGTAGCTAACTAATTAACTAATAAAATTAATAATTATTCAATGAATAAAATATAGAAAAATAAATTAATAAGCTTGTTAGTTAATTAATTAACAACTTAACTAGAAATTAACTAATATACACTTTATAAATTATCCAACTAATTTAATTATTTATAGTAATAATCATCAATATATTATGATTATAGAATTACTTATATTATTAATTATTATTAAATCTTACTTACTTTATTAACTAGATAAAATTTAATAAAATTTAATTTTAATTATATATGAATTATAATGATCTATCAACCAATTTCATTAACTAGTACTTGGTTAATATTGAAATAATAAGTTAATTATTAATAACTAATTAATTATTATTTCATAACCAAATAAATTAATATAATAACTGAAATATTCAGTAATTATTAATTATAAAAATGGAGTACTAGTTTTTTTTAATCTAATAATACAATTAAAACCTATCCTAGGCTAACTATTTTATTATAATTATTCCCATTTTTATTTTCATTTTTATAGTTCATAATAAATATAAATGTAAATATTTGATAATAAAAATAACATTAATTCAATTATTATTGTAGCTAGTTGGTAACGAAGGTTAACTATTTTATTTGTATTGTTGATATTATTACTTCATTCATTATAGCTTTTTATGAACTATTATAATAAATGTCTTATATCTTTAATCAGTATATTTTTCCTTTGAAAATAATTTCTACATTTGTATATTAATTTATTAGATTTCCATTATAAGTACTACATTAATTATTATAAAATAATAAAATAATAAATTTTCAAATCAAAACTATATATTAGTAATTGATTAT
>Ga0209611_10003470_pt1 | contig 27291 bp, 26 predicted proteins | sample S1TSphgellanicum_3_FD_187693 | JGI IMG/M metagenome (GOLD analysis project Ga0209611, IMG submission 187693) | Host-associated microbial communities from peat moss isolated from Minnesota, USA - S1T2_Fc - Sphagnum magellanicum MG (SPAdes) (version 2) | ecosystem: Host-associated > Plants > Peat...
ATCTAATTAGACGCATGACTTGTAGAATGTAAAATAACACCCATAGAAACTTGGACACATCCAAAACTTGTTGTAGTCATAGAAACCACATGAACACAAGAAATACTAATAAAATCACTCATATTAGCCTCGACCAAAAGTTGTCGCGACATTCCTCAACTCTCAAATCTAGTTGCATAAGGAAAGATATCAAATGTGAAGAAGTGTTGTGCATACATAACAACAACCAACAACATATGCAAAATAATTTCCACAATTCACTTTCAAAATATGACACAAAATTGACACATCTTTCATCCTCTACGTACATTAAAACATGAATAATAACAATCTCTACTAATTTCAAATACTCTAGGAAAATATAGGATAGGAATTGAAAAACATTGATCACCTTGCGCAAATGAGTTAGGGGATTAACAATTTGGGGTTGCACCTTGCAATTGCCAATGCCACCATTTTTGCCATTGCTTGAAAAATGTTCGACTTCATGGTGAACTTGAAAAGTCTTTGTTATGCATCCAAGTCCCAACTTGAAAGAACAATGGATACCATTAGGATAGATTTATTGTTTGTTGCAATTCCACATGGACGTGGATTGTCATAAAATTCTTTCAACACTTCCAAATGTCGAAAAGAAGTTATGTCCACATCTTCTTACAACCAATACTAGGGATAAACAATCCCCATGGTATCCAATATCAACTATTCAGAAAATTGAACATTTAGCTTTTCAATTAGCCTACAACAACCTTTGCCAATTCCAACCTCAACCCACATGCCAAATTTGTGCAATACTTAGAATAGGACTTAGATTTAAACCTATATCTAGATTTTAATATCATGAATCCTTATTAAACATGATTTTGGACAAAATTACGAGTTGAAATTAACTAAACATTTGAAAAAGATTTAGGGTAAATAGAACTTACGTTTACATTATGCTTTTACAAGTTAAAATACACGGGAAAAAATAGCTTTTGTCATTGGGATCATTGTGCCAATTTCTAAACATATGGCACCCCAATTGCTCAATTGTTTTCCCCTTTTAGCACAAAGGTAAGGTGATCTATTTAATCACTATTATAATTGGTGACTCATTTCATGTGGATTTGGTGATGGTCACATACCAACAATCCATTAAGTGACCAAAACACATCACGAAAGAATGCATTGTTGTTGTCACAATATAATTTATATAACTTGTCTTGGCAAACATTTATTGCTATAATGAATTGTTGATGAAAACATTTTGTTTTTGAACAAACTTCAATAGATCATTAATTCCATCAAGGGAAGCACAACATCAAGTCTAAGGAGTAGATGGGTGTCTATGAGCAAGTTAGGCCCAAATTGACCTATGACAAAAGGACTTTCCAACAAAATGCCACATTAAAATGAATGTAGATTGCATAATGACAACATAGACATCTTTAGCCCAAATCAAACTCACATCTATGATATGAAATCATTCCATTTGTAGATTAGAAGTTAATTTTGATTAGAAGTTGCATCCCAAAAAGGGAAAAAAAATTGGCTTTATAATATGGAATCCACACATTCCCAACATAAGTAATCTATGAGATTGTCTTTAATAAGGGTTTCTTGATAAAAATGTAATTGAATTTTGAAACTCATGAAAGTTCGAGCCATAAAATAAGACTAGCAATTGATGGTAATTAATAAATAATGAAGTTAACTTAGATGAAGTCACATATTTCCATTAAAAAATAGTTGATTTCCAACATTAAAAAAAACCCATCAAATTAGAAAAGAAGTTGGATGACCCCCATTAATTTAGATTAAGTGCCATCACACAAGGTTAAATCAGTTGATCACATCATAAAACAATTGATCCCCAACAAAGGTTAAACTAGATCATCCCCATTAGTGAAGATTTTGAATGACATAAGATAACAAGAGATCAAGAAAGCCTTTATAAGCTAGATATTTCATGTGTACTTATTAGTTGTCATTTTTTAAAGTTTCAACCACTATCAAAGTTGGAATAAAATCTACAAAATCCAATTGCATGATAACAAAAAAAAATTGAGAATCATAAAAAACACTTGAAATGTTTATTAACCCTCACCTTTTCATTTGTTCAAATTTCTAATTAGCTTGCATTATTGTAAACAATGGATTGTATTATGACATGATCATCTTCAAAAGATCTGACATAGACATCCATTACATTTTCATGTTCTTCAATATCTTGTTGCATTTGGTTTCCATGATTGCAACAAGCTTTTGAAACTCGAAATGGCACTTCTATGAATGCAAAAAATAACCATGCAAGTTGGTCATGAATGCTTGAGTAACTCAAACAAAGAGGGTCAAATTGGACAAAGATTGAATCACAAGGTTAGTCCTATGAACAACACAATGGACACCCATTGAAAAGGGCACCCAAACATCTTTTATTTGCGTTATGACCCTTGTACCCCCCCCAAACAAAAGCCCCATCTGCATTAAAAAATAATAACTTTTTTGCCACATCCACCTTTGGTAGCCCCCCACATTTCATCAAGGTAGCCATGATAACTTTAGTGAAATTAAAGGAACCTGAACTATTCACAATCCATTCAACTTGAAACAAAATCAAAACCCTGACCCAAAACTCAAGCACATAGGCATGGATACACATCCAAGAACCATTATCAATGGTTGTAATTTCATCACATGAGATTGCTGAGAACTTGGAAAATTGAATGGCCTTGAGAGTTTAGCCTCATGGACTTGCATGAACATGAATTCAACAGTGTTCAACCACCATTATTAGACCAATGAATGGATGAGTTGTTTGGGACATTTAAACTTTTGAAAAGGTCATACAAAGATTCATACTCCAACATCGAATGACCATGAGACAAGACATGAAAAATAGACTTCAGCTAGACAATTTTCCAATTCCCTTCCCCTAGAAGTTTATTTACTTGAACCAAAATTGACTTGGAACCCCTATGTGCATACAATCTCAAATTCTTCAAATGTGTACAATCTTTTGCAATGTATTCTTAACCTTTTTCCAACCCAAGTTTAACATATCCCACATTGCAATTTGATGGTCTTGATGTTTTTGTTTAAGTGTCCCACTTACAACCCATGATTTTTTCTTTGTTTTCAATCAAAAGAACACATTTCGCATTTCACCATATTTATAAAACCATCTTTAGTCACTATACCTTCTATCCATGGCATTTTGATTACCCATTCAGTTTGGAAATTATAGGTACTATCATATGATTTTTTTGGTGTTTTCCCATCAACAAACTTTTATTTTTTACAAGGTGGATCAAGTTCCATATAAGAAAAAAAAAGAAAAGAAAAATCAACATGGTCTATTGGTTCATGGTCTTGAAAGTTTTGCACATGAGGACTAACAAAGGAGGAAGCACCAAGATCTAAAGAAGTGACAACAAAAAAAACCAACAAAAGAAGGACCATTGGGATAAGGTGCAACAACATGATCAACAAAAGAATTAGGATCAAGAAAAGGAGGAGCCAAAACATCAATTGGGGACAAAACCTTAACATAATCTGAACTTGAAAAACTCCCAGGACTTATAAAATCATAAGGACAATACAAAACAAATAATTAAACCTTAAAGTTGAAAAATGCAAATTAATCAGAGATGATGCACAAGACAAAGACTAAGGCTTTTAGCAAATCAATCATGAACTATAAAAACTCAATGAATTTCAAAGTCCAAACACAAAGATTGTAGTTGTTGAAAGCTTAAAAAATGAAAAAAATGGTGTAACTTTAGGCTTGAACTTTTAAAAACCAATCAAATGCAATTACACGTAGCACAACTAAAGACACAAATAACATTACACAATAGCATGATTACACACAAAGACGTTGCAACAACATGACATGACTTTGGAAACACAAATTACACAACAACAATACAATACCAAACAACAAACTCATAAAGTTGAGAAGAAACATCAAAGGAATGCCGTTGGAGCATTGTTGAGAAAAAAACACCAAGATTCAACATACAAAGTAGAAATGAAAAAAAACACTAACATGTAGGTCTTGGCCCACTCACCTAAACTTCTGAAATTGTGGTGAAGAAGTTTGCAATCCATTGGTTATTGCACGATCCTTACCACCATTACCTTCAAGGCTCCAACTTCTAGATCATGCCTCCACACTAGAAGTTGTAACTTACAATGACACCATTTTGCATTGTGATTAAACACCTAGCCTTCTAATCCTTGTGCAATGTGTTTCCCCTCCTCAAGTAAACCCTAAAGTGTAATAGAGATTTGGTGATCTCAAACCATGATTTGATGACAAGCATGCACCGCTAAATGCAAACGACTAGAGACATCATAGAGATCCATGACACTTCTTGGTAGGCTAACCTTAATATGTGAAATGGAATAGGTGAAATGAGTTAGGGTTTGCAGCAAAATCCAATGAGAGGAGTATCATAGTTGTTGTAACACCACTAGTGAATATGGTGATATGGACGACCGATGATAATGCAAACAACATCGTTTGTTTGTTGTTAGAGCCTTGTTTGGTGAAAGCCCCACCAATTTTCCTATTTGGGTCATCGCATAGTCTTGGTGAAAGGTGAAATTTGACACCATTTTGCTAGACAAGAAAAAAGGCTGGTCTACATTCTCTAGATAACAACACAAGCACAACGCCCAACATACCACCCATAGTAAAGAAGGGAACTTTTGTTTTCAAATTCACCATATGGTCAATACCACTGTTGGCTAATTGTTGTTTTTTTAAATAACCATTAGACCTAGGTTAATTAAAAAAAATTGGGGGACCACACAAGTTATTTGTATCAATATAAAACATTGATTTCTAATTAGGTTATCAAAAAATTGAGTCATAACCATTAGTTATGCACAAGGGTATGAACTATCAAATGATTGGTTGATAATCATTTGTTTATATTTTGCTAGGTGTTAGCTAGTTATAAGGTTTTTTAAAGATGAAAATGAAAATTATTTACTTTCTTTACAAAAAAATATGATAGTAATAAAAATTGATAACCTACCTATATGATAATCAAGTCATCAAGGTAAATTATATTTTTGATAATTCAATATTATCAAGTAGTTATAAAAATAATAATAATTGACTAATAAGTTATTAGTGATTGGCTTGATAACTGGGTCAAGACTCAATAATTGGCTAACACAAGTTCAATATTGAATGAGATGGATGTTCAAGATAATATATACCACAATTTGCATTTAGGGCATGGGACATCATTAAACCTTGAACCTTAAACCAACAACCTCCATGGATGCTAATAGATTTGTTGACATGAACAAACCATTGTGAGGAGGTGGGTGGGTATTTGATTTTGTTAATAGCCATTGGTTTTGGTGGTAAAAAAATCAAAATAAAAAAACCACTAGTTCTAGTTATTTCAAGCACATTAAAAAAAAGAATCAATGAAAATTTAAAGGTTATTAAGGCAGTGATTTGAGTTTTTTGAACTTTATGGAGAAATGTGGTTATATAACATAATTAGTTTTTTTTTGGGAACCATGGTTATGAGCCATAAGAATAGCCCAATTAACCAACATTGGAACAAACAAGCTACAAACTTGAAGCTAAAAAGACTTTTAATACACTCAAACCTTAATATAAAGGCCATTGTCCATATTGTGTCATTTAAAAAATAATTTTGAATTGTCTTTTGTTGCAATCACATATTCATAAACGTATTGAATAGTTATAAATGTTCGTAATAGGATGGTTTAGGGTCTATTCATAATATTGGGTGTAAATTAGGGTCTCACAACAAGATTCATGACCCAATCTTGTCTTGTGTTTTGAGACAAAATGAATATTTTGAGATACTAAAGAAAGGGTGTTAGATATGTATGTTTAGTCCTTTAATCATATGTGCTACAATGAATAATAAAAAATATTTTTTTAACAAAATTGGAATGCAAGACTTTAAGACATTTTCAACAAAATATTCTTGCATTTTGAGTGATCAAATAAGTCCTATTTCTTGTATGCACACAAAATTCTATTTCTCCTCTACTTTCTTCTAAACCTTTAGAATTTAATTTAATTATTAACAAAATTAAAATGGCAATCTTTTGTATTGGAGCCCAAAATTGAAAAATTGCAAGATTACAACATCATTTCCACTGAATTTTGTGTTTTATAATAATAAAACTTTATGTCATCATGTAAAATATATTTTAGTCTATTTGTAATTACAATATAAAATTATTTCACACACACACACACACATATATGATTTTTTTTGAAAAAACTACAAAGTGGGACACAATTCTTGAACTATGTTTAAAGACACTTAAAATCAAAATTTTATCATCAAAATCAATGCAAGAAAAAGTGACTTTTATCACACACAAAATCGTGGCTAATGACACTTGTGTGCGATAATTATCAGATGTCAAATTCCAATTTCTGTGCATTGTATGTCACAATAAACATCACATATTGTACAATAGAATGGATGAGACCACATGGATTACCTCACACAAGTGTCACAACTATTTGTGTGATAAAACCCATTTTCTCTTGTTGTGTTAAATTAGGTTTGCACCTAAGATTGGCTGGTTGTATAGTACTAACTAGAACACACAGAGCTGTCATATTTGAAAATAGTTTGTTTTGCAAAGTACACATTAAAAGTCCCACTCTTAGGTGAAGATTTTTTGAAAGCCGATACATACAATTTGTTCCCCTAGACATTCATGTCATATAGAGAGCATATGGGTGCTATGCTCCCTCTTGTTGAGCCCCACAGAATTGAAGGAATCCCAATGAGAGTCCAAAAATATCTCACAATATTGAACAAAGATCTCAAGTTGGGTCCATGTATTGGACATTTTTAAAACTTTCATACAAACCTAGTCTTGGTATTGGGTCTAAGACTAAATTTTTGCCTCATGTGAGGCATATCACATAATGCAAGTATAAACTATAAACTACCTATAAATCAATGTTGTATGTGTATTTAGGATATGGTTTTGAACTTACACTCCATGTAAATATAAATGGGCTAATTGAAGTTTCAAATTGGGGAGCATTAAAATTATTACTATTGCCTAGGGTTATTTTCCACATGGACAAAATGAAGATTTTTTTTTTCAAAAATTAATTCGTTTTTGTAAATTTAATTAAATTTATTTTCATGATCTACTATGAAATAGTGAAATTATTCAGATTTTAGCAGGTGCAATAATTATGATAGTTTTCAAAACTTAACTTCATAATTTCACTAAAATTCATTTCACTATTTTAAAGATTTTTTAATGACAAAACTGACCCTAGAATAAGGTACATTTTTTGGGGAAGGGCCAAACAAAGTGGCCCCTTGATAATTGAACATTGGGCTTTGGCATGCACCCACAATTACTGAACATGAATTATATTAAGGGTATACGATACATCATACTACAAGGGCAGTTTCAACATGTATGTTGAATAATTAATTAAATTTGAAGATTCCAAGTCCAAAATAAAATATCTCAACATGTTCTTTATTTTCCTTTAGAACATTTTGTTCTTTGAATTTATTTTTTTTTGAAAATTTCAAATAATTTACAAATAATTTAATTAGTGTTGAAACTATGTCAAGGAACTATGGTATATACTTACACACCCTTAAAACATTTACACATGATATGCAAGGTAAGTGTAAAAACATTATTTATACAATGGGTAAGTTGTTACACTTACCCCCACACAACTCTTATAAACCTCAAGGCTGATATTGAAATTGGTTTACATATCTGGTATTCTTCACATCCATACAAGGCTATTGCTAATAAAAAGCTAGTATTGCTTTAGGTTGTTGCAAATAATATCTTGAGACTTGAAGCTTTTGCTTTATTTGCTTAGAGGAGACTAAATATCCCTTCACAAGCTTTGTCTAGAGCCTATATTTGGGGCATTGCATGGTTTTGAGTAGTGTGCAATTTGTGTCCTCCATCATCAAAACTTAAAACTTGTCTTGACAAAGTTTTAATAAACGTTTTGTTGATTGATGGTAGGATTTGAACCTAGAATTCCACTCGCCGCAACTTACATATGACATTTATCATAATAGGAAGTTTTGTATTTGATTACAATTTTGTAAAACATGAGTTAAGCGAGGCGTTGCATTGTCACCTTTGGAAATTTGGTAACAAATGAAAATTCAATTTTGAGTGAAAATGAAAATTAGAGATTGACCTTAGGTTAAAGAAGTTTGAATGTGCTCTTGGTGTTCTTGAAAAGCCTTCAATGATTAGAAAATAATGGTGGTGGTTTGTTATTTTTAGACTTAAGGTGCAAGAAATACTGAAATTTGAGTAATTTTTATATTTGGAAATTCAACAAAAAATGAAAAATCAATTTTTAGTGAAAATGAAATTCTAATTTCAAACTTAAGCTAAAACATTTGGGGTGAACTTTTTATGTTTCTAGAAATCTTTCAATGAGTAGGATTCAAGGAACAACAAATGGTTTTGTAATTTTAAACATTTAAGGTGTAGAAGATATTGAGTTTTGAGTAAAACAATTCATTGAAAATTTAGTAAAAAATGATTTTTTAAAGCCTAAGTATATAATAATTATTTTTAATACATTAAAGACATTTTGAAATCAACTTTGTTATGAAATTTATTGACATTTGAAATTAAAGAAAATATTGAATCATATATAATTATGAGATTAATTTTTAAAAAAAAATTGAATTTATAGTCCAAATTAAAAAACTTAAAATCCTACATTTGAGTCTTTGAAATGCATATTGAATCTTTCATAAATAGTAATTTAATGTTTATATGTATTTGGAAATCAATATTTCTCACCACATGATGTTGTGGTTGCATGTTTATGGCCGTGGTGTATGGTTGAAAATGTGTTGTGTTTGATTATCTCTTATGTCATATGTTAAAAAGTTGACAAATGGCATATTGGCATATTATAATGATTAAAAAAAAAGAAAATTGAATGGAGGATTAAACACAAGTTCAATGATTGTTTGTAGTTTATGCAATATTTTTTAAAGGCAACTTAGTCTAGAAATAAATTCAATGAACCCATGGTAATTCAAAAAACCATATTCGTCATAGTTTTTCAATATATATATATATGGCCATGTAGGATGTTAAGTCACATTTTTTTCATCAATCATTTTAGACATTTGAACTTAGTCAAATTTGTCCATTATTTGTTATCATTCAAAGCTTGATTGAATACAAAAAAAAAAACCAAAATAGAAACCATGGTTTTGTACTAATGTAATGTTTAGTTTTTATTTTTCTATGAAATTATTTATAAGAGTTTTGAAAAATGATGGTGGATTATTTTGATTTTTTAAAAAGTGACATTAGAAGTGATGCTTTTGCTTTCCAAAGTTGGATTTTTGTTGCTTGGTGAGATGATTTCTTCTACTATTAGGAGTTTGGGATTATGGTGGAAATGTAGGGGAGTTTTCGGTTGCATTTTTCGCATAATGATGTTTTGGTTTTGGAAAAAATGTGCTTGGTGTGCGATTAAGGAGTTGTGTATAAGTGTTTGGGGTTGCTAATGATGCAACAACTTTCTTGGAGACTTGGAGAAGCAAATTGAATGTCAAATATTTTGATTGAAAAGAATCATTAAAAAATAACATTGTGTTATTAGTGTTGTGATTACATTATGTTGAAATAGAACTTGAAGTTCAAACAAAATGTTGTTATTAGAATTTTTTTTCTAATGCGCTTAATAACTTAGTTTAGGTTTAGGCCCTATAATACCAACCATGAAAATAAGAGGTACTATTAGGAAGTATAATTAAGAGAGGATGAAAATGTGAGGTGTTTGAACTTTAGTAAGGGTGAATGTAGAAAAGATAAAAGAGCTGAGGGAAAATAGGTGTTGGTTAATGTTTGTATAAGGTATAGTCCTAGAAATGTTAATCCATTTTGGGTGACATAAGAAACCTATTATTTGGGTATCCTCAATTGTGAGATTAATGAGAAGAAGGAAGAGTAGAAACCATGAGGTCATGGAAAAAATATAATGGTAGTAGTGGGATTTTTCATGATATAATCTTGTAGTTTAGTTGGTGTGAACTTATGTCATGTAGGGGTTTGGGTTTTTGGGTTCATTTGTGACAAATATATTCAATGAGAAGGGAATTCCAAAGAAAGATTGTGGTTCACATTATAATTGTAGAGCATTATGGATTAGAAGTTGAATAAATCCAAGAACATTGAAAGTTTTGATCCAAGAGTAGTTACCTAATTTGATTGAGGAAGAGGTTTATGGCATTTGCAAGAAATATTGTTTCTTGTGCATCCATGTCATTGAATTTGTATATCAAGACCTAAAACTTGATTTGGGCCTGCTTTTGTAGGGCTACACTTTCTTGATTTTTATGACATTGTGGAGGACAAAAGTTCCTTGCAACATAACAAGGGAGCTAGTTGTGACACTTTCTTGATCTTCACAAAACTATTCTAAAAAAAAGGTCCTTGTGGCACAACAAGGGAGTTGGTTGTAATTGTAGAGAAATGCAAGTCTTGAACAAGCATTGCAATTCCAAGTGTGAGTTACAAACTTGGAGTGTTAGTTTTGAGGTGACAAAGAAGAAGGGAAGAAAAGATGAGACCCACAAAAAGGAGGCATGTGAGTTGTTTCTAAAACCTCTTCAAGTTTTTAGTGAAGGTTTTGTGTGCCCCCTTATTGTGGATCGAGATCTTGAGAATTGGAGTTGTTGTGTTTTCTTATATTTTTGCTTGCAAAGTAAAACAAGAAAAGGCGCAAGAGGGTTTAAGGTTTAGGAGCTTACCTTTTTGTTACTTTAGTCTCTAGAGCTTAGGGATTTTATGATGAAGGACAACATTGTCATTGGATAATGAATTCCTTTGTTTTACATACACCATACTACTTTTCAAGCATGAAACTTGCCTTTACAATCATTACAACCCTTATGATGAATTTTTTTTTAAGAATTGCAAATTTCATTATAAGCTACCACTTTTGAAGATATTTTATGCCATTGTTGCACCACAAGCATGCCTCCTATATGTTTATCATTGGATAAAAGCTCTAAATGGGCAAAATTGATATCCCCCAACACTTTGATATGAAAGTTTGGGGGATATCATTTGCCAAAACATTGTTGTCTATTAAACCCAAGGGTTACAAAAGACCCCAAGGGCATAAGTACTCTTGGACACCACTTGAGCCATAAAGGATACTTGATTTCTTCTTACTGTTTGTAGGATTGCATTGGGAAAAGGGGAAACTTCGATGGGTGTCTTTATATATGTCTCCAAGGCCATTTTGGGCATCATTTTCTTTTTGTATCTGGTTCACATGGTGAGTTTTATTGTTGGTGTGTGTTTGTCCATATTGGAATGTATGGGTCAAGGAAAAAGCTCCATGAGCTTGGATTTCAAATGCAACCAAAATCTCGTGTCCAAATTACAATCTCATGGCTATTAACTAATTTTGAGCATCATTCCCATCAACTTGTCATGCATGAACTTTTGCTTGCTTATTGTGGGTGATTCTTGTAGACCTCATGAGTAATTATGGTTCTTTCCGAATGTAATTTGTTTTAATTAATGTTGGAGGGGAGAGAGTAGTAGGAATGCGTGGAGGGGGGGGGCGGGGCGGGGCATGAGGGGTTTCAGGTATTTGATTTGTTCCCATTCCCTTAGTGGTCCACCCTCTTTGGAGGATTCTTCATTTGTCAAGACTTGGGTCCATCCGTCTTGTATCTTTTTCTCCCTTTTTGTGGGTGCTTTGTTTTGATGATTGGCAGGGTTTCATCAATTGTCTATCTTTCACACCCGTGAGCAAATGCTGCTGTCTCCTTTATAAATTATGAAGGAAGGAAGGTCCACACAGTTGAGTTTTAGTTAATAAGAACAATGGCAAACACGGTGCCCTTGAAACACTGTTCATTACTTCCCCCATGGATTTTGGAAGCCCTGTGGCAATCCATCTTTTTGCAAAAGTAGTCAGGAGTGCAGCAACAAATCTGAGTATGCAAAGAAATCTGAGTATGTAGTAGTACATTTGTGACTATGATTCTGTTTGCATGCTGTGCGAAATGGGTTTAGTACATTGGACTAGAATATGTTTGCATACGTGCTTGCAATTGCTTGGTTTCAGGTTAGTGATTTTAAGTACACACAGAAACTGCAGTGCCCAACTGGGCATAAACAGAATTAGTCTAACAGAGCTTGAGGGTTACTCAGGTGTGCTTCCAAACTCTTGGGTATATATCAGATGTACTAGATCGACACCCAAATTATACTATGGAAACTAAGAAAAGTTGCACACACACAAAAACATGTGCCCTTAAAAGCAAATTTCAAAATTTCAGAGCGCACCCTAAAATGACAAAAACCCTTCTCACACTAAATTAGGTCTATTAGCACCCAAGTTATACTATTGAAATTAAGAAAAGTTGCACACATAAAAACATTCTCCCATAAAGAAAATTTTCAAAATCCAAAACTCTCCCTAAAAAAGCAAAAATTCTGTTCACAGTGAACTGAGTTCCAACAACAACAAATTACAATTACAGAAAACTAATATTCTGCAGTAAGTACTTTGACATATTACAATAGTTAGTCTGAATTCCAGAGACCCTCTAGGGTTGGTGCCTCTTGCTTTTGTACTGGAAGCAGTTCAACATAAGAAATTGCAACTAGCACTCTCAAAAGTCTGGTTGTTCTTCTAATGGATGTCACCATGGTCTGGCTTTGCAACAAACTCCACCTCCTTTTGCTGATGAATAATTCTGGATCAACAAGGAAATGACCATTACTGACATATTCACAGTCATATATACTAGTTGTGCTTGATATATGTTGCAAGCAGAATTCATCATTGGCAGCTGCAGCTTTTTCTGTGTCGAGTCATACTATAGAATGACTTGCTAGAACTTTTTCTGTGTCGAGTCATACTATAGAATGACTTGCTGGAACTTGGAGAGCTAGTTTCCAGAGAACCCAAGACAGCCAGGGCCTCAAACATTGAGCCGTCCAGCAAATTGTTGCTTTCTTTACCAGCATGAACAAGTCAAGTCAGAGATCAAACAGATCAAAGATGCTGTCATCACCCTGGTGTAAGTAGGGAGCTGAGCTAAGCTGTGATAGCAGCTGAGCCCCCTAACTTGGGGGTCCTCCTGTAGCAATTTCTGTGTAGGGTAACACCCTAAGGCTGGGGCATTCTCCCAGGGCCAGGGAGTTTGAAGGCCTGTTATTTCAAGTTGCCCCAGCCTGATGGTGTTACCTGGTGTAAAAATCGACACTTTAAAATTCAATAAAAAGGATATACAAGCATTTTGAAAATGGACAGGCTTGCAGAGTTTCACTTCTTGAAATGCTCATCCATGGATTCTGATAGATAAGGCACCATCCACTAAGACTCTCACAAAAATCAGAGTGTTTTACACGATCATATTGTCAAAAAAGTCTAGTAACCCAACTCTTCAAAAAGTCTTAGTAACCCTAAACCTCACTACTGTCGCCTTAACAAATTCTTTCTCTCATGTTCATGTTTCTGTTATATCATTCATGAATAAGTAGTGAGTATGTTAGGATGAGTCCAGGCTTTGAAGTTTGGGCCTATTCTAAAAATAAAGATCCTTTGGAAACAAGGTAAATTAAATAAACCAAGATTTCATGCAACATTTTATAACACAAAGTGAAGAGCTCATCACACACACTTCAAGTCTGACTTTGCCTCCCCATTCAAGCAAGTCTTTGCTTTGTGAGTACGACTCATGAGGTCAATCTTTCATATTTATCATACCTACTCAACTTTCTACATTAGGTTCTCATTAATATTATTTACAAATTCCAGTTTTAGTAAGCAACTTTGGTGTTACAGGTCCCTATTGTTAGTTTTTTTCGTGCAATTAAGAATTGGCAAAGGCTTTTTTATGAAGAAAGTTCAAAGGCTGGCCACTCGGGCCCCAATGTGGGAAGAAAATTCAAAGGTCTCTCACTTGGGCATGACTTAGCACGCTATCCGGTGGTGACCTGTGGGGGACAGACTCTGCTACCCTAACTGATCACAGAGTTCACAGTCCGCAGTTTGCTGCAAAACATAAGCACTGAATATTTTATGCAAACTTATGCCGCACATGAAGAGGACAGACTTGACTTCAAACAAATTGTTTGCTCCTAAACCTTTCACAAGACTTTGTGCTGCTCGCTCGCTCGCTCCATTGAATGTCTCCATCATATGCTTGCAGTCATCAGCTTCTGTGAAAGTTGTTATGCTCCACCTATACAACACAAGGTAGTCATGTCAGATTGATCATTGAACTGGGGCACAATGGTAGCTGCATACAGCAAGAGATTCACGAGATCCATCAGTCTGGTGTTTTTTTTCCGGTCAATTTTGCCATGTAACCAACATGGTTACCATCCATAGGAAGATTTAGCCAAATTTGGCTATAAATAAGATATGAAAATAAAACAGATTCAAAGTTGTTCTTATCTAATTTTGGCTACCTACTTGAACCATATACAGCAATTTGCAAATAAAATCTTAAACATTTTATAATCCTGGCAATTGAAAATCTCACAAATCACTTCATTTTATTTTTGTTTTTTTCTCTTCTTTTTGTGGTGAAACTTGGTCAATAAAGAAAAGACTACATCAGTTAGGCATTCATATATCCTTTGCCCTTAAGAGAGTCGAAGCCGTTTTCACAACCATTTCATCTCTATTCAATGATTGGTTAGAAATCTGGTCCAATCATGAACGGGATTATAAATCTAACCATTGGATTCAAACTTTACCCACTCAAAACTCTTTACTTCAAATTTCAGTCAAAAGCTAGATTTAGCTCATATATGGGATTGACACTTGCATTCTGAATCCAGATCAAATTGACCATTCTAAAATCTGACAATAAACCTGGTAGAGCCAGTGTTGTGATGGTGCTCAAGTGGTGATCATCCATAATCATATTTAGGAAAATTTGGTGATATGCAAACTATGAAAGTAGAAAATCTTAAGCATCCTTTCATACTGTAAGCAGTTATGGCGATTTTTGGTGAAATTTTTAATAAAAAATATTTTTTTGACGATTTCTTTTGTCTCAAGAAAGGGAATTTGTGACAGGATATTCTTTTTTCAAAATACCTTTTGCAAAATGGAGAAAATTCATCAAAAAAAATCACTGGGTAGAGAGCATTTTTCACTATCAGTCACTAAAAGTGGCTGCACTTGTTTCAGAATCACATGTTGTAATTGATCACACTTGCTTGAACAATGTGTAGAAACATGGCAATTCTTTCGAAAAAAATTAATCGATTTTTGTCAAATTTTTTGGGGAAGAAAAGCAAAAAGTGGACAGAATATAATTTTTTTGAAAAACAATGCACCAAATGGCAAAACTTTGCCCAAAAAGAAAAACTGGGACAAATAAGAGAGAGAGAGAGAGAGAGAGAGAGAGAACTCATTCCAAAGGTCAGATCTTCATGCATATGAAAAGCCAAAACTATAAACACATTTGTCCCCTGCTGAATTCTAGATCAATTTGTTGAATTGGTGATCTGAAAAGTCTCACAATCAACATGGTGTCTTGTGTTTTCTTCAAGCTTTTTCCAAAACAGTTGGTCACCATTTTCAACCTGGACTAAAACCCGTGTTAATCAATTTGGGGTACTTATATGAGTTGGTCGTTTGATTTGTTCCAAAGTGGGTTTGTTGGGAACAAATCAAACGTCCACCTCGGGTGGGATGGGAATCAGACCAAAAGTGGGTTTCAGAGCAGAATCTTCCATCACTGCACACTCGTTTTAAGTTAACAGGAGCTAGTTGAGTTTGCCCCCAGGAAATAGGCACAAGAGAGACCCACTTCTTGTACTAAATGCTTAGGGCTTTCATCATCATCATCATCAAATTTGGGGTTGAAAAACTTGGGTTGTGTATCATCACCAGGGTTGCTACCTATTTGGGATGCACAGCTTAGTTTTTTCAATTGACAAATTTTCACCAAATCTCGACCTGCAAAAATATTATTTCAACATATAATAAACAGGATTTTTCTTGGAAAAAAGTGACCCAAATTCATCAGATTTCTGAAAAAAAGGAAAAATCCAAATCGTCAGATTTTTATGATAAGTTTCAGTAAGTAGCCAAGAATATAGAAGGCTCCTATTTCTGTTTACTTTCATATCTGGTATATAGCCAAATTTGGCTAAATTATTTTCTGGATGATCATCACTTTGTGGCTACATCACAAAATCCTTTTAAAAAAAAACATTGATTTCTCACCTCCACGGTCCACCCCCTCCCTTCTCCTTTTCTCCATCTGCCCTTTTCCACCTGCCCATTCCCCACCCATGCTGCCCTGTTTCTCTCCCTGCCCAACGGGTCGTCTTCTTCATCTCCACAGTAGACTCCTGCCACACTCGCGTTCTCACTCGAGCGTCTGCTCCAGTTCTGTTGCAGAAGAAAAGAGAGAGAGAGAGAGAGAGAGAGAGAGAGAGATCTAGTTCTCACCATCTGCAGTACAGTGCTGAAGATGATCTGCTGCTGCTCTAGTGTGGTAGCTGATCTGCTGGTGCTGCAGCTGGTTGGTTGCACTGGTCTTGCAGGCGACGATGAAGTTCATGAAGCTCGGATCGAAGCCCGACATCTTCAAGACTTGCCACAATGTGACGTAAGAAGGACTAGTATGTTTGTATGCATAATATTATAATTTCTGCCAGCCGAGTGCTGCATGAGCTGATGCATGAGACGCGAAATTATGCATGGAGCTAGCGCTCATGGCTGGCGGCTCATGTCTTCTCATGATTTTGTGGTGGTGCATGGTGGTGGGTTTTTTTGTGCTGCTGCTGCTTCAGGACTGTAGCTGCATCTGAGCTTGTCAGTGACATCTGTGTCGAAGTGGATGGCCATAAATTTCTGCTCCACAAGGTAAATTGTTGGTTGGACTGTTAAGCCGGATGGCCAGACCTGATCAGTAATTTCTTCACTGCAGAAGAGCATTGAACTACTATAAAATCTGGACAGCTGAATCTTCCAAGCTGCTGCTCCTCATGTGATTCTTGATCACCAGTACCTGATCATAAGCTTTGTCTACTTAGATCATGGCCTGTTGATCAACATCTTTCCTTGTAGAACACTCACTGGCTTCTTGGGGTTTTGTTGGCCAGCAGTTTCCACTTTTGTCCAAGAGTGAGTACCTGAACAAAACTCTGAAAAAAAGGGAGACAAGTTTGCAGAACAAAGCAGGAGTCTTGAACAACGACTCTGAAGATGAGGAGGACTCGTTGGTGATTCTGAGGCTGTGTGAATTCCCGGGAAGTGTGGAGTCATTTGAGATGTGTGCAAAGTTCTGTTATGGTATCACATTTACACTCAATGCATCCAATGTGAGTGCTGTCCGCTGTGCGGCTGAGTATTTAGAGATGACAGAAGCCATTGAGAAAAGCAACCTCATCTTCAAGCTGGAAGTGTTCTTCAATTCCTCTATTCTTCGCGGCTGGAAGGATTCAATCCTTTGTTTACAACAAAGCAAATCTTTCATACCATGGGCAGAACATCTTAAGGTATTAACTCTAATTCTTTTTTTTCCCCCTTTCCCCCACCAGTTTCTAAGCCTAAACCCAGGCTGAGTTCCTCAAGGTTAACTAGTTTGATTTATGTTTGATTTAGGTGCTGTACCTAGGACTGATGTTCAGCAAATCTTGCCTGAAATTTATTTTTTTGGAGAAAAAAGTGGTCCAGCAGCCTCGATCTGTAAGTATTTCAGAGTTTTAACAATAGTCTCTTAATATGCAAAGTTTGCTAGTAAGTTTCAAAGTTATCTTGTGTTTTGAATTGGGTTTGATTTCCTAGAATTTCAGCAAATTGCTCGTACTTTTTTCTTTTTATTCAGCTGGCACTCTTAGGATTTAAATTAGTGTTGAACATGAGTCCTAGGTACAGTATGTCCCTTGAGAAGAGAGGTTTCCGGGAAGTTAGTTAATTGGGATTTTGGACACAGTTGTTGAGTCGGTGTGTAGATTCAATTTCATGCAAAACTGCAGTCGACCCATCAATGGTGGACTGGTCCTTCACATACACCAGGCCTAAATTTCCCTGTTTCCAGCCACACCCAACCCACAATATTGAGTGCAGTAGCAGTCCTCCTCCTCCCCCTCCCTTGAATGGGACTGCTCATAGCCGCAGCAGGCATCATCATCATCAGCAGCAGCATCAACCTGTCCCCAAGGACTGGTGGGTAGAGGACATTTGCAACCTAGAGATTGCCTTATACTCAAGGGTAATGGTGGCAGTGAAGGCAAAAGGGGCACCTTGGGATCAAGTGGGGGAGGCACTTAGGGTTTATGCTATGCGGTGGTTACCTGGAATCTCAAAAGAGCACAGTGCAATACAGGCTGGTGATCATAGTGCCCCCGCCAGCAGGATGATGAGAAATCATGGCCCAGGTTTGAAATCAGCTGAGTCCTTTGTTGAAACATCATCATCAAAGCAGCGGGCACTGATTTTGGAATCGCTTGTGAGCTTGTTGCCATCTGAAAAGGGCTCATGTTCATGCAGCTTTCTTTTGAGACTCCTGAAATCTGCAACAATTCTGAATGCCTCCCAGTCTTCCAAATTGGAACTTGCACATCGCATTGGGCTGCAATTGGAAGAAGCATCATTACAAGATCTAATCATCCTGTCCATACAGTCTTATACCGACATCAACTCTCTGTTATATGATGTTGATCTGGTGCAGCTCATTCTGGAGCATTATTTGTTACAAGAATTGTGTCAAAGCGCTCCAGCAATTTATCCAATGCAGTCACATGATGATCACAACACCCCATCAAAGCTGCTTCATGTTGCAAAGTTGATAGATGGCTATTTGGTGGAGATTGCTAAAGATCCAAATTTGCCCTTGCTCAAGTTTGTCCAAATTGCTGAAGCCATCCCAGATTTTGCACGCCCTGTTCATGATGGGTTGTACCTGGCTATTGACATGTATCTCAAGGTGAGTGATGGGGCTGGGGTTCAAATCTGGTTTGAATCCTTCAATTGTTGGATTGTCTTGACCACAGCCGTAGAATCTCAGCCACCTACCTACCTACCTACCTTCATGTGCTCACCTCCACGACAACTTTTTTGATCATTTGAATAGGGTTTAGGGTTTAGGGTAGGTCTCTCATCAGATGTAGACTAGTGATAATTGTTGGGTGTGGAACAGGAGCATCCAGGAATGCCCAAAAGTGATCGTAAAAGAATATGCAAATTGATGGATTGTAAGAAGCTGTCAATGGATGCTTGCATTCATGCCTGCCAGAATGATCGTCTTCCTCTCCGGGTCGTTGTGCAGGTCAGTGCTTTTCCACTAAATGTGCAACACCCACCTCTCCCTCCTTTTTGTGGAGGTACTGTGATGAACTGAAATATTTAAGTGTAGGGTAAAGCCCTTGGCCATGGGCTTTACTGAGCATAAACTAAATACCTGCACTGATTTTTTTCCTGTGAAAGCCAGAAGGATATCGCAGGAAAGAAACAAAAACAAATTCGAGATGTTTTGAAAAATGGATTCTGTTTTCTGAAATGGCCCCCACAAACAGCAGAAGAAAAAATATGCTCTGTACAGAGCTCCTCAATTACACTAGAAAAATCAGCACAGGTCTTTACACAGTAGTTTTACAGTGTGTGGTGGTTGATAATCTTCAACAAATTTTCAAGATTTCTGATACTAGTGCACAAGTGTGCAGACTTGCTATGTGTATGCCCTTTTGACATGCACAGACTTATTAACCTTGGCATTGAATTCTGCAGGTATTGTTTTTTGAGCAAATTCAGTCTGCTATGTCTGGTAGGCTTGTAGACTTGCCAGAAAATGTTCGTGCCCTTCTCCCACACTCTCAGAAAATCACTCTCCAAGAATCAGCAAATGGCTCAATGTCATCTAGGACTGTGGAGGATGATGACAACAACAATAGTGATGCTACAGTTGATGAGGATTTCAAACTGCATAACTTAAGTGGTGGTGACTCGGTGGGCAACATTTCGCAAGAGAGAGGAAATCTACACACAGAACCCATGAAAAAAGCTGGATTGGAAACTGGGTTTCCACTTCTTAGACCGAAGAAACTATTGAGCAGATTGTTTCCCGGTTTGTTGGCTCCTGACTACTCCAAAAAACCCATGAAATTGGGCTCTCTTCCTGGAAAGCGTGCCAACCCATACTCCATTCCATGACACAACGTTTGCTGCAGTTCATAGCTTACAGTGGAATTGAGCTTTTGTAATTTAGACTTGTGAAGTGTACATCAACAGATTCAAATGTATTTTTGTAAATTTTTATGCAGCAAATTTCTAGAGATCCCAAATCTTTTTCCAACTTGAAATCATAGGTTGATGCCTCTTAGAAAGTTGGGTGGTAGATTGTTGACTTTGAATAAACATCATATTTTCCAATTGGGTTTCTTTTTCCATGTTTTTGATATCAATTTTTTTCCAAAATTTAACAACAAATTCCCAAAATTAGTCAAATTTACACTAGAGTAAAAACATTTTCCCAAGATTTTCTCAATTTCTTTGTCAAAAAATGGAGAAATTTCACTAGGAAAAAATATCATTGTTGCCATTGTGTTTATGCAAATTGTTAGTGTAAATTTCACCACTCCACTCCAATGTTGACACTTACAACCATTGCAATCAACACATAAACTAAACAACATAAAACTTCATAAATCTAGTGCATACCATCCAAACTTGAAGCTCTACTCACTTGCACAAAAGCTTGCTACCCAAGACAACCATAGGAATGCAAGTAACATACATCTTGCAAAGACAAAAACAACACAAAAAATAAGGTAGTTTCAAAAATCTAATTCTTTGGATTTTGATCACCCAAATCCTTACTCATCCCAAACATGAAAAGTTTGGAACCACATTCACATTAGAACCGGTTCCAACCCAACTTACCCTAAATTACCTATGGTAACTAGGATGAAAACATATAACTACCATAAAACTTTTGATAGTTATTTGTGCACTCCAATGTTGACACCAACAATCATCATTATCAACACACATAAACTAAACAAGATAGAACCTCATAAATTTAGTGCATATTGTCCAAACCATGCAAACCACCCCACTGTTTTAGGCTAAGGTCCCTCAAAATTAGATATCAACATGAATTGCCTTACATACCATTTTTTTAGAGGTAAATATATTGGTTTGAAGGTGAAAAGACATATAGGATGGGTGTGAATGGAGGCCTCATCATTAGTTGCCTAGTTGTAAAGAATATTTGATTTGAATATAATCCAAAAGGGAATTGATACATTGGTAATTTTAAAAAATATTATTTAGATTATAATTATTCTATAAAATAATCATATTTAATCACATATTTAATCATAATGAACATGCCATGTCATTACATTCATTCACACAATTAGAAAAAATGGACATGCCACATCATCAATTCAATCACATAGTTTGTTAAAATGGACATGCCACATCATCAATTTAGTCACATAATTTGTTAAAATAGACATGATCCATCATTAATTTAGTGACACAATTTGTCAAAATAGACATGATGCATCATTAATTTAGTGACACAATTTGTTAAAATAGACATGACATCATTGATTCAATCACATAATTTGTTAAAATGGACATGCCACATCATTGCATTTAGTCACACATGGTGGTTGCAAGTTGGGATGGTTCATTCTTTATGTTATAATTTAGTTTTTTTGCAGGGTGGCGTGCATTTACATGTTATTAACATGACATAAAAACAATAATTTGGCAATTTTTTTGCTAGATTTAAATTGTGAACTTGAAGAAGAAGAAGACATCTATAAAAAAAATTCAATATATATACACAAAATATATAGTAATGGACTTTTGAAGTTGAAAAATATGCATTGATTTGTTGTTTGTGCCTTTATATACATGCATTTTGTTTATGGATTTTATTTGGGATATATTATAAAGACTTGATATATGTTATGTTAAAACAAAAAAAAACATATGTGCAAAAAAATTGTTAGAAAAAAATTAACCAAAAAAAGTTATGGCCTTTTGAATGGCCTAAAATGAACCATATTTTCATAAGTCCATATCATAATCATTTTTGGGTGGATTTTCAATTTTTATTTTTTAAACATGTACATTAAAGAATTGTTTAAAATGGTTTATTTTCGTATGGGTTTTTTAGTTCATTAACCACCATGTAATTCCCCACTAAATTAATGATATTAAAATAGACTACCATTTTAACATTACCGTATGGACTTTTAGGGAGTAGAACATTTGTTGAAAATGAGCCACCTTAGAGTGCATACACCCCATAGTTAGTCATATTGGACATGCCACTATGGCATTGTGCTAATGTTTAATCATCTTACATTTGTCTGTTTTACTAGCACCCACCTATTTTAAACAATTGGTCTTTTTTAATTTGTTCCAAAATTGTTTGAGGTCTATTTTGACCAAAAATCTAGTGCAAAAGGATTATAAAACAAACAAGTTATGTAGTAGTGTAATATTTATGATTAAAAACATAAGGGATGATTATAGGATTTATGGTTTGATAATTGTTAAAACTGCAAAAAAAAATGTTAGTGTTAAATTGTGGACTCTCAAACGCCACTTTTGAGCCACCTAACCATGCTTTCACCCATGGTAGAGTGTGCCAAACTTGATGAAGTGGCTAACTAATGTTTGCAACTTTAACAAAACCCCCCATGGTGGTATGAAATCAAATAATGATGGTGGAATGAATGGCATCCCATAAACATCAAACATCTCTAACTCAATATTAAAGGGCTTATCCTGATCATGGATGTTGTTGTTTAGTAAATCAAACCCATGGGGAAGCCCTAAAATCCAACCAACATAATTAACTTGTTAAATTCTCCTACCTACTTACCCCCCAATGAAAATACCTAGTAGAAAAGCCTTATGGTTACCTTTTATTTGCTATCCTAGTCAATAGTCGGCAGTGACCTCCCAAAAGTCCAAGGTAACCCCCAAGGGATTCAAAACTACCTTTCTAACCAATACATCATATGATGTAACATGTGTAACCACTATGTGAATTCACACTGTGATGTAATTTGTTGGTCTCATGAGATCAACCTTGACGACAACCTTCATGTTTGGTTAATCCTTGAACCTCTTTTGACCCACCCATTGACATTAAGCTCTGGTACAAGCATGGTTCCAAATCAACCTAAATCAAATTTAGACCTTTTAATATTATTTTACCCAACATTAAAGGTTGAACAATTGAATCCAACAAAATCCTTTGGGATTAGTAACGTTGTCCCAACAACCCTTTCAATCCATCTTCATTAATTACATACCATAATTTCATTAAAGGGAACACATGCCCGGTCAATGGGTGACTATGTTAAAAGCTCTTGGAATTTGGTTATTGTGGTCCATGTTAAGGTGGCACCTCCACAATAAGTGGTTGGTTGGTTTTGGGAACATCCTAAGATGTTATTACTAGTTTTTGATTTATCAACTAATGTAATTAACATCTTTGTGATCTTCCCATTTTCACATAATGTGGCTGCTAAATGAAACATTGTCACCAATTGAAAACTATGAATAATCAAAGTTATGGTGGAAAACAATGGTGTTTGATATATTGTTGTTGTCACCCCTAATTAACAAACCAGTTGGTACCCTTGTTTTAGAAGTGGAATTAAGCATCCTCATAACCATAATTGGTACACCACCAGAAATACACAATGCCCCTATAAGATTAGAAATCATATCTGTTAACACAAAGGATTGTGGTCAATGGTTTCAAAAATTTGGCCCCATAAATTTTTTTAGTTGGTTTGAACTAAGAGATGATGTGTTTCTTTGATCTCAAGGCATCCTTAACATATGCACATTGGATTTCATTTGTGCCACCATGTTAGATGTTGTATTTACCACTAAAGCCTCCAATCATGCAAATCATGTTTCCTTGATGTTGGGCTGGTTCAAAGCTAGTTTGGAGGATGGCCCTTTGTTGGCCACACTTTCCCCTTTTAAACCCTTGCTAAAACCTTAGGATTTTTCTACATTTCCCACCTAGGATTGGCCTTATTGAAGCTTAGGATGCAAGGTGAAACAATGGTTTACATCATGACCACAAACCTTACAATGAAAAAAAGGTTGCCTAGGGTTGGGGTTGGTGGTAATGGCCTAAGGAGGATTAGGGTAATCATTATTCCAATAAGACCCACCACATGTTCCAACATTTGTCTCCTCCCCCTTATTGAGCAAAATATGATGAGGAACCATTCCCAAATTCATGTTTAGGCCCCTTACCTTCTTCCCTACAATTCATGGGGTTTTAAACTAAAGAATCCAGCGGAAAAAAACCCCATTTAGACATGTGTTAAAAAGACCATCCTACCAATTTGGACTTGTGCAGTGTGACTACATAGCTTTTTCATTGGCAAAATGTTGAACTACTTGATTAGAGTCATTTTGATTAGTGGATAGTGGACCATTTGATTGGTCAAATTTCTATTTCTTTTTTAAAGATTATTACCAACAATAATTTTTTTGTGTAGGTAAGTAGGTAATATATATGTTTAAGAAGTAAGTTATTATTTACATGTATATAATTTGCAAGTATTAAGAACTAAACCTTCACCTCTCCAATGATAATCCAAGTCCTCATCAATGAACTACACTTTCCAAAGTTAAAATTTTGTCAAGTTTTTATTTCACTTGTTTATTTCACATCATTAAGTATGTTTGTAAATAAGAAAGTTAAATAATTAATAGGTAGGTTGCACGATAATTAATAGGTAGAATAGGTATAGAAGTAAGTAGCTTGTAGTCCATAAGGGGTAGGTAGGTAGGTAGATTTAAGTAGGCAAGTTGTAGGAAGTAAGTGGTAGCTAGGTGGCAAAATTTAGGTAGATACGAAGTATGAAGTAGGTAGGTAGGTAAATAAAGGGGTAGGAGGTATGTAGGTAAGTATGTAAAATGGTATGTGGAAAGTAGGAGGTAGGTAATTAAGGAGGTAAGTAGGTAGGTAAGTATGTAAAATGGTATGTGAAAAGTAGGAGGTAGGTAATTAAGTGGTAGGTAGGTAGGTAAGTAAGTAAGTTGGTATGTAGGTAGGCCTAGGCTATTGCCTAACCTAGTTTGTAGTTATTTTTGCTTATTAGGTACATAAGATGTCCCATTTGACTAAAACACCATTGTCCGTCTTGATTAAGGATGTCATTTTGTTATGTCAAATTTGACTAAACGTCCCAAATTAACTAAAAGCCATTGGCCATTTTGATCAAGGTGGTCATTTTTTTGTCTAATTTAACTAGATGTTCAATTTGACAAATAATCAAATAAGTCATTTTAGTCAAGTTCACTAGTCAAAAAATACACATGTCATTGAAGCCCTAGGCTTCTAATCAAAATGTACATGACCACAAGTAAAAAAAGACTTGTTAATAAACTTAGACTTTTTGAAAAACAATGAATTGTAGTAGTGTTTCTTGTGGTGCGATTTTGGTTGGTTGACCATGTACTTATTAGGTTGAAGGTGTCAACAAGATTTTCAAGTATCACGCTTGAATAAGAGGGTTAGCAATTTCTTTTCAATCATGTTGAGTTCAATGCATTCCAAAATTTGGAACACTTGTATTAAGGTATTGACTATGTCAGTTAATTCAACACAATGTTTCACATATGTCACCTAAAATCCTTGTTGAGGATGCCATACCAAAACTTGATTTCCTGGGTCCTTTTGACGCCTTGAATCACATTGATTAATTGCCACATTTAACCATATGCCTTCTGAAAATTCTGATCATAGGGTTTACCATTTACATTGAAATTATTACAAAGTGCAAAATTTTTTAGTCTTAATCCCTTAATAGTTGTAACTGCTTGAAAAAATCAGTGACATGGTTGAAAGTGGGAAAACCCGTTGCCCATTCATGGAAAGAATGTTAGTAGTGGTAATTGGCATGGAAAGAACTATGATTCTAATTGAAGAATGACAACTAGATGTAGTTGCATCAATAAATGAAAAAGTTCATTCCTATGTAATAGAAAAATAGTCAAGGGCAACTAATACCAAGACTAGTAGTTAATTTTAACTTCATGAACTTAACAAAACACATGGTAATCATCCATGGCTGGCCCCTTTCAATGAACTGGAATAAATTTTTCTAAACAAGGAAATAAGTAAATAGATGAGGATTCCATGGGTATTACATATCACACCACATGTCAAATTCCCAAATGAAATAATCTAGTTCAATGGTGTTAATTACCCTTGAATATCAATAAGGTTTTTTGGAAACACCATACACATTTTCAATGTCCCATAACAATTGTGCATAAATTAGATGTGGAGGTAAGTCTACCTCTTAATTTAAAGAGCCCTTTTAAATGATGTTGTATGTGGTGTGGGTGGTCTAAACTTCATCCCCTGCTTGGTAAATCCACTAATGAACTTGTTATTTGTATCCAAACCATGTGTCATTTCTATGGTGAACCCTAACCCTAACATTGGTGTTTAAACCTTAACCCTTGGTATCCACATTTTAAAGCCAACAAAACTAAAGGTTATTGCATTTATGGGCTATTATTAAACTTAATAGGATGTTGAACTTGTTGCAATTTAACCCATAAACCAAAATGCCTAAATCATAAACCCAAAAATGTTGCATTTTTATGGTTAAGGCACTTGCATTTGCCAACACATTCCACAAGGCCAAATGTACTTGGGGTCACACAATTGTGCAAACAATAATTATGGTGTATTAGTCATCAATCCAATTTCATCACCATAAAGGTTTATCAGTCATCACCTTGATCTCACCCCAATAACAATAAACAACACCATAAAAATTACAACCTACCTTCCATTAAACCCCAATCTTTGTGTTTGGGCAACTCAAGTGTCAAACATGACCTATTTAGTAATCAAGATTGGGTGGTAACCTTGTCCCATGCCCGACCATTAACCATACCAATCTCAACCTTTGGGTTCATTACGATAGTCAACACATGTGGGAAAGCACATGAACAATATCATTATTACAAAATGTGGGTGCAATTCATTAGTCCCCCGTTCACTAGACCAATGAATTCACTACTTTCCAACTAATCCCCATTTATTAAGACTAATGAATTCACTCGAAATCTAGTGAAATCACTTGGCATACAACTAAAACACCTTTTGCTATAATGTATGCACATGTTTTTGGGAGGTCATCACATGAACATGTGCTTTCCCTATGATGTTGGCCAAAGAAACATAACCCGAAAAACCTTTACGTTGTCAAAGAAACTAATGATTTAACCAAAACAAA
>Ga0209611_10003473_pt1 | contig 27281 bp, 25 predicted proteins | sample S1TSphgellanicum_3_FD_187693 | JGI IMG/M metagenome (GOLD analysis project Ga0209611, IMG submission 187693) | Host-associated microbial communities from peat moss isolated from Minnesota, USA - S1T2_Fc - Sphagnum magellanicum MG (SPAdes) (version 2) | ecosystem: Host-associated > Plants > Peat...
CGCTAGGATGGTGCAAGAAGAAATTGAAGAGAAACAACTCATGAATCAAGATGAAGATGTTCATCGCTTGGATGAAATGTTCTTCATTTGTTACCACTATAGAGATATTCTATTCCGAAGAGGACCTTTAGGGTGTTTAACTTGGTTTACAAATCCACCCAAATGGCTAATAAATTGTTGAATACCATGGAAAATTGTGATAGGAAAGTGTCATGAAGGACGAGCCAGAGGAGTCAAGAGGAGTTGCAACTAACAGCAAAAGACTCACACAGTTAGTTTCATGCGTGACCATTTGGTTCTACTATTGTCCAAAAACACCAATTTTACAAAACATACATCAATCCCAGGGGAACACTAGTACAAAATAAGTGAGTAAAAATCTAGGGTGCAAGTAATCTCCTTTAAGGTCATCATCTAGATGTCACAGAATTATTTTTATGTGATTGCCATCAGATCAGAGAGAGAGGCACAAGTCTACTGATCTGGTGTAGCAAAAGAGATGTTGGATCCTTTCTCTGAATCTCGAGATCCCAAGACAATTACAACAAGAAGCCGTTGGTGCTTTTTTTGAAGCACTGACACGGATTCTTTTAAGGTGCTGTCTGCAAATGCTATTTTATTTTCTTGCAATCTGCCAACGAGAATGTTTCCTTTCAACTACAGTCAAGGAACCAATGTGATCTGGTACAATATATTTGCAAAAGTTCAATATCAATGGTGAATAGACATACAATTCATGTTTATATATGTGCAATGGTGATTCATGCTTAAATTATGAGAATGGAGTTGGCCTGTATGTTTTGCTACAAGTTACAGACATGTCACCTGCTTACCAATGTCACCGATATGATTCAAACACAAAAAGAAGAAGAAGAGACATTGATTGAACGCATAAAAAGTTTAAAAGGCCTTGATTCACTCAAAAGGCTTCACCTAGAAAGATAATCTCTTCCGAGATGGACAAAAAAATATTGCAAAAAAAGGCCAAATAACAAGCCAATTATTCTTATAAATTTGTGGTTGAATGTGTGGGAAGCTACTCACATTTGAGATCTTTAAATGAAATTTGAGACCTGAAGCTTTTGCCCTGTTTGCTCCTGAAGGCCCTGCTGAAGCTGCTCCCCTGTGGTGAGGTCAGGTCACTCTCTGTTTGATGTGATGTATGAGGGTTTCTGGCATGTACATTCTGTTTGTATGGCATTGTCCTGAATCTAATGGATGTCCGGGGTAGTGGGACCATGATCAAACCAAAAGAATGAGTGTAGATCGTGTTGCTGATTTGCTCCAAGCATCAGATGTGCTATTTCTACTTCAAAATGACATTGATTCTGAGAAAGAAGCATAGAAGGGAATTTTAGAATTTTAAATTTGGAATGTCCATGCCCAAGAGCTCCAGAAAAGTTTTCATTGTTGTAATTGAACAATCTGACATCTGGGAGATCGTTTGTTGCTTAGGGGAAGTCAAGAATAGAGGTTCTAGGGTCCTGTGTCACCTCTGTACATCCTCTCATCAGGTCAAGAATCTCTGTTGATCCTTGTTTTGGACATGAGCTCTTGGTTGCCAACTTGTGAAGACATAGTGAAGTCCATTGCTGGTGAGAGAAGCAAGTTGGCAACCGAAAGCTCGGTGCTATTGAACCCAATGCTACCTGTTTCTGGAATTTAGTCCATTACTGGTGATAGAAGCAAGTTGGCAACCAAGAGCTTGTTGCTATTGAACCCAATGCTACCTGTTTCTGGAATTTAGTCCATTGTTGGTGAGAGAAGCAAGTTGGCAACCGAAAGCTCGGTGCTATTGAACCCAGTGCTACCTGTTTCTGGAATTTAGTCCATTACTGGTGATAGAAGCAAGTTGGCAACCAAGAGCTTGTTGCTATTGAACCCAATGCTACCTGTTTCTGGAATTTAGTCCATTGCTGGTGAGAGAAGCAAGTTGGCAACCAAGAGCTCATTGCTATTGAACCCAATGCTACCTGTTTCTGGAATTTAGTCCATTACTGGTGATAGAAGCAAGTTGGCAACCGAGAGCTCGGTGCTATTGAACCCAATGCTACCTGTTTCTGGAATTTAGTCGATTGCTGGTGAGAGAAGCAAGTTGGCAACCAAGAGCTCAGCACCATTGAACCCAGTGCTACCTGCTTCTGGAATTTGACTCAGAAACATGTGAGGATTAGTAAGTGTACACCCACCTGAAATTGCATAAGGAATTCATGATGCATTTGCTTTTGTGACAAATCAGAAACGTAGACATTTCCTTGCAGAGATTGTTTGAGAGATTGCAGATGTTATCTCCATAGAAGTCATAATTCTTAGAATTTGGAAAAGAATGGGTGTTGGTCTGCTAGGACAGTACAAGAAGAAATTTGAAGAGAAAAAACAACTCATGAATCAAGATGAAGATGTTCATCTCTTGGATGAAATGTTTTTCATTCGTTACCACTATAGAAGAGGTACTCTATTCCAAAGAGGACCTCTAGGATGCTTTTTACTTGGTTTACAAATCCACCAAAATGGCTAATAAATTGGTTAATACCATAAAACATGCATGAACAAATGCATATAAAAATGAGAATTTTTTTAATGAAATTTTTTTAATGTTAAATGGCTAATAAATTGTTGAATACCATAAAACATGCATGAACAATGCATCTAAAAATGAGAAATTTTTTAATGAATTTTTTTTTGATGTTAAAACTGTTTTAAATCAATCACTTGAGCTTATAATAATTATAACCCACCAATCAATACCAATATAACAAGGGGTGTGTCACACTATGGCCTTTGCCATTTACATTGAAAAGTATCTTAAGGCAAAAGAAGAATTATGGAAACTCAAATATATTATTTCACCATGCAAAAATATAATCTTCCAAAAAATTTCCTCTAAAAGAAACCCAAAATCCTTCAAGATATTATAACTCTATTATAAATAATCTCAAGTTTCAACACAAGCCAAAATATCATCTTTCAAAAATCCTCATATAAAGATAGACCTATTACCTAGGGGCCAAAATCCATATTGTATTTTATCCAAAATATATTGTGTTAGCCATTGGTGGAAGTGCTCTTAAAAACACTTAATGAAACATTTTTTCTTTCATTCAAAAAAAATGGAACCAACAATTCTCTAAAATTTGAAAAATCAGAACTGGTTCAGTGTTTTTTTTTTGGGGCCATTTTTTAATCATAAATTTGAAAGAATTTAACCAGAAATTAGCAAAAATTAGCCAAATTTACACTAGAAAAACAAAGTTTTCCCAATTTCTTTGTCAAAAAATGGTGAAATTTGCCAGGAAAAAAAAAGGGAAAGAACTGGCTCTCTATAAATTTAAATAAACCATGTGACACTAAAATAAACCACTTGTAGCTAAATTGTAGCTAAATTCGATTAATTTTTGCTAATCTTTAAAAAAATAACTCGCCACAATTTCGATCAAATTTGAAGGAAGAAAAAAAAAGAAAAAAGAAATAAAACCCCAACTTAGGTATTGGGATGAGAAAGCTAAAGTTGGGAGGTAGATGATGAGAGAATGAACTCATCCGAATGTGGAATGCCTGAAGACGAGGCGGAACTGAGGTTGTGCAGAAAGTGCGTTCCAGAGATCGGTGCAATCGCGAAGAAGCTTTTGCGATCAAGCTATGGCGCATGCTCTCAGATCCACCTCGCTCTTCTCTCGTATCCTCACATCATCTACAAGGCCTTACGGTGCAGCAGCGGCTTCTTCCAAGCGTGCTTTGGCAACAGCCGCCCACGAACATGACGATGCTGGTGAGCTTTTCTTTCCTCACTTCACACCAGTCCTTGTCCCATTTCCTTTTCCTTACACCAACCTGGATTTCGTGGCTCACGGAAAGTTCGAGAATCCGCGAAGAATATTTCAACATGCCCTAAAATTTATGTGAATGTCTCGGCATTTTCTTTCTAAGGTCAGGGAGAACTTTTGCATCAGGGTTCAGTTTGGATACTGGTGATTTAGGGTTTCTTGTAATATTTTCTAGGGTTTGAATCTTTCACTCTGTGAGTCCCTAATTGAAGCTGGGGTGATTGTCGGAGATGGCATCTTGGTGAAGGTTTTTCTTCCTGGTGTGGTCAAGAACTGGTTGTTCTTTGGGCTCAAGGGGGGAGTACTTGGTGCATTGGAAGTAGACCCAGGGATTAGTTTTTAACTAGGGTTTCTTTGCACACTTGACTAGTTGGGAAGTTGTTAACCAACCTTCCGGCGCTATGATATCAACCCATGGAGTGTGTGTTTTCTTGGCCCATCTGAGTTGAGTCACAAGCAAGATTGGACATTATGCTCAGCTTTAGTGTGCCTTCATGTGTAATTCTGATGATTGAGTTCTTTTTGCACAATATCTTGCTTAGGTTTTTGACTTGTACAATTTCTTCACATATGTTGTTGCTAAGAGTTGGCATGGTGTTGTACACAGAGGAGACATTGAAGTGGCGAAACATCACTGTCGCTGCATATATTGCTTGCATTGCTTTGGGTATATACACATTTGCTGGTGAAGAGCATCATGAAGCTTCTGAACGACAGGTAATGCTGCAGCTCACAGTCTGACCGGGATTGGTGGCACAATGACAGAGAGGATTAACCTAGTTCTTTGGGCTACTGGCAACCTCACAACTGGTTGTTGATTGTGTTGAGGTCATGCCAAAAATCACCTATGGTTATCATAAGTTTCTTCAGATATATATATAGGTGTATATGTGTTTGCAAAGCATTTCAACTCCTCAATGCGAGAAGAGTCCACAATACCATGTGTAGTGAAGTATGGGACTTCATATGCACTGCTGCAAAGAAAAACCACCTTGGAGAGGAATTGACCACACATAGAGAGAGAGCGAATAGGTACAAGGAGTTGAAGAAGCATCACATTTGTGTCAAAGTTCTGTAAGCAACTGGTCTACAATGAGCAGTTTTGATTATGAAGGAGTTTGTGCTTCATTTAGGTGTAATTCTGTTGATGTGGCAGGCGTATTCATACTTGCACATCCGCAACAAGCAGTTTCCATGGGGTATGGTTTCAAGACCTTTTTCTCTGGAAATTGATTTACAAGGTTTTCCCCCTTGATTATGTGGAGATAGCTCAGGTGGAAGATGATCTGTTTGCCAGATGAGAGGTGATAGCAATATGGCTTTGGTTTTTGTCATGTATATTTGGACTGTCTGAATTTCTGATGTCGGCATTGAATGCCATTTATTCTTTTTTCTGAAATTTCACCACACCTTGACATGTTTTGAGATGTACAACCTGTTGTGCAGACTGCAAGAAATCTGATACTGACTAGCAAAGCTTTGATTTTGAACTGGTTATGGTTGACAGGGCCAAATGGGCTTTTCGAATATCCAGACCACCACCATTGATTGCTAGCAAGTTGCAACATTGCTAGTCTTCAAACCAAGGGTTTCTGAATTCATCCCAAGGAGTGAAGTGTTGATTCTGTTTTCTTAGAAAAAGAGAAAATCCTCAATGCATCTTTGAGCATTTCCAGATATGGAGCCTGTAAAGTCTGGAAGATTCAATAAATGAGTCCAATTGGACTTTTTCATCTATCTTGTGAACATTGGTCCATGGTTTGGAATAGTCTGATAAGAGACTAAGAGAAATGCCATGTTGGTCTACACATCTAGTTATTGTGTGATTATGTGCTCTCTCTTTCTAGATGGATTCATGGAGAAATGCTTGGAGGGAGGACTCTTCCAGGCACTGTGGAATTTGTGGCAAGTGTCAATGTTTGGAAATCTAATGAAACTTGCCATTATTTGATGCCTCATTTTTGGACCCGCTTCAAAAGTTGGGATCTGATGGTATCTGCATATCTAGTATTGATGGACTTGGTTGCTCCCATCGTACTCAACGAGCCTTGCAAAGGCCTCACATGCTTGAAGTATTGTTCTGTTGCCATCTGCATGGTAATCAACTTTCAAATTTGTACAAGATTCATGTGTATGGCAGTGGTAAAGGAAATTGTCAAAGCACATTTCAAATTGTTATGAATCCTTGATGTATGTGAAAAATCCTTGTACTCAAGGCACAGAAATTGCCAGGAACATTCAAATAATTTGACTTCAAATGTGACTGCTCACTTTGCCCTGGCTCGATCCTCCTGGAGAGAAGAAAGCCTTTGTCCCTCTTCGTCCTGGCTGTAAGCCGACAGAGTCCAATCCTCAAGGCATTAGAACTTTGTATTAGATCAGTTGAAATGAACACATCTGCACTGAAGTAGTTGACATCAAGATGAATTGAAGCTATTGACAAACCTCAACAAATTTCACAGTGTTACAGCTTCTGTAATCAGAATACGTACACAAACACGTTTCAACTCATCAGGGCAACAATTCGGGTAGAAAAACTTGCATAAGGAATTGTGCCTTGGGTTGGATCCATGAGTGATTGATAGCCATTGTCTTCCTGTGTGTTGACATCTTGCTTCCTACTACCAGAGCTCATTGACTTCGAATGGACATCAGTTTTGACACAGTCAAACTCTACATTGTTAGGATCAAAGAGAGCTTTTCTGCATGACGATGCAAAGGCAGTAGCCATTTAGAACGTATGTGTGTTTGTTGGGACTCTTTGTGTAATTGATGAGAAAGATTCATGCTTTCTTTTGTGCAAACTTCAGTTATTTTTGCCTTGAGATCCTCTCTACATACCGGCAGTGTGCACAAGGTAGTTACTTCATACTTGCTGGGTGTTTGAGATTGATCTGGTCCTTGGACAAGATCATCAAGAGATTGTATCTTGTCCAATGGTCAGATTGTGACATAGAACACTTGAGGTTTCTTGTTCCAATACTGTCACTGTGCAAAAATAAACCAAGCAAAAGTCTAATGCCCATGTGGGATGCAAATTTAGTTGACAATTTGCTCATAATCCCTCTCACATTTGAATAAGTAAAAGAATGCTCCCACTCTTGAAGAGTAAGCATAAGAACCCACACCCTCTAAAGCCCTTCTTTAGGTGTAAAGCATCAGCAAGAAAATTCTAGTGTATCTATATAGGGCACCTTATCCAATGAAATTTCTCCTCAACAAAGAACAAGGCATTTTGAAAAGCACTATTTTCCAATGATACTAGATGGGTATTGTAGGAAAAAAAATTCAAGAGTAATTTTTGAGTGATGCTTGTTATAAGATCATGCTACATTTAACTTGTTCTTGTTTCATCCATACATTATTACAATTCATGATTTTAAAAAGTTGTCCAAGTTGACTTGCATGTCCACCTTGATTAGTGAACATGTTCATTTTGATTATAAGCCTTTGGCCTGAATGACATATGTATTTTTTATTAGTGAACTTAATTAAAATGACTTATTTAATTATTTCCTTGAACATCTAATAAGTTGAACAATAATTTGATCACTTTGGTCAAAATGGTCAATGGGTTTTAGTAAAGTGGGACATTTAACTAACTTGCATAAAATAAAATAATATGGTTGATTAAAATGTTTAATGGGTTTTTAATCAAATTGAATGTTTTATGCTAATTAATGGGTCAAGTTAACTAGCTATTGTTTAGGCTAAGTGAGTATTTTAAATTTACCTACCTACTTACTTATGTACATAAGCTTATGTACTTATTTACTTAGGATAAGTAGCCTCGGCCTATCCAACTAGATAGAATAAGCTATCTACCTATGTAGATATGTAATTATCGTTTGTGTTAACTAGGCAATTTACTTTTACCTACTTACTTACTTCCTATGTATTTACATATTTACCTGTGTTATTTACATATCATTTTGCACCTTACCTATCAATCTACCTCCAACTTATTTATTAATTATTTAATTTTCTTATTTAATTACATAAATAATGATGTGAAATAAAAAAACTTAACAAACAAAATCATCTTTTGAAATTGTAATTCATTGTTAAAAATTTAATTTATCATTGTGAATGTAATGGATTCAATTCTTTATACTTGCAACCTATGTGCATGCTTAATAGACTAGAATAAATAGGCTAAGTAGGTTAGACTAAACTTACCTATGTATTTACTTACCTTTTTTTTTATAACATATTTAAACTTATTTATTGTCTACCTATATAATAGTAATAATAATAATAATTTAAACAAATCTAACTTCCTCCATCAAATAGTTTCCTACAATATTATTTAAAAAGACCATTATAATCACAACAACATGCTCAATGCCCAAATTAACTTGTTTAAATTAATAAGGTGATTTTTTTTATGCTTGTCATTTTGAGTATTTTAAATTTAAATTCCAATAAAAAAACATGGCAACCTTTTTTCACCTTTTCATTCATATTATGCAACAATTTTCTTCAAGTTTTCATTGTGAAATGTTGCATAGTATGGATGAAAATTGAAAACACATAATAATATAATAGGGACAAAATGTTTCCCAATGAATAAAAAGTTGAAAAAAATTGCAAACCTTCCCGAGGGGACTTTTGCAGATTTTCCTCACACAACTTGGTTGGGACTTTCAAGTTCTCACTTCTGGAAGTAATTGCAACTCCTTTTCTTGACACAACTAGCTTGAAGAAGTGGGTTGAGGATTGTATCCTTTTTTTCATTTTTTCATGAAAAAAAAATTACAAAAGGAATCAAACCTTGAACTTTTAGGCTTAATGCATGACTTATAACCACTACATCACAATTCTTTCCTATAAAAGTAATTAAAACATTGATCACAATTCAAGTATAATAATCTCTTTTCAAAAAAAATCATGTTGGGCATTGTCCTGCAACTACGTGAAGCTCAATGTCACATTTAACTCATTTCTCATGTTTAGTGCTTGCCATTGTATCATAAAGCCCAACATGAAAGTTATCATGAATGTTAACATACATAGATCACAAGGCATAAGATCCCACCCATGCTTAAGGAGCAAGCATAATCTCCTCTTTTCTAGTCGGAGGAATATTCAAGGATATAAGGTGCCCTTCCAAAACCTTAAGAAATTTCTTTATGCATTATGATACCTTATTCATGCTTCTATTAATTAGTTGGGGGGTGTGTACCCACAATAGTTTTTTCTTTTATTTTTTCAAAAGGAACAATTTGATTGGCCCATCACCAATACTTTTGAAGCATGGGGCACTCCTCAACATAGAAGCCTAAATATGCTTCCCTTGCCCATCCCCCTCTCTTCCTCCCCCATTTTACAAGTTATATACATGAAAGTTGAACCACATCATAATAATATGGGATGAAAAATGAAGTGCCTTTAAGAATGTCTTAAGGAACACATTGGGAACTTGGAAAAACACCTTGAGAACACCTTGAGAACTTCATAGCAGGTGATCTCATCATTCTAGGCACCTTATATTCTCCCCCTCTCAGTGATATGGGTGAGCCAACAAGTGTAATGGCTAACATAAGATGCCTACAATGAGCCTACATTCTGACCCATTATTTTGAGAATGTCCCTTGGCTATGGGTGTTACCTATTGGAGTATGCAACAAATGCTAGAGTGGACCTAAACATAGGTGAAATCATGAGGCATAATGCATAGGAGGGGAGGGTTCTTATGCCTCATCCTTAAGAGTGAGATGGATTTGACCACTACTTATTAAAATCCATCCCACTCTTAAGAAGTAGCTGTAAAATCCATCTCACTTTTAATGAGTACATCCAATATCCCTTTGCTATGTGCAACAGTGCTCAGTATGTAACCCTGCAAAAATATTTTTCACATCCAAGTTTAGTTATTTATGTTTTTGCAACCCCACCCATAAAACTGAAATTGGGACAGCAAATACGTGAGGGACTACTAATAGCAAACCACCTGGACCAATCATTATGATCGGCCAATCAGAAACACTGAGCAGCAGTTAGATCATATTTAATACACTCTTTTCTGCAAGTGCACAACTTTGGTGCGCCTTTTACTAGGCATGGCAAACTGTGCCATTATGCTGAGCCAAAATCATATTCTTGAGCCAAACTGGCATATTTTGATTTTTTTCATCTAATTTTCATATGCAGGCTCAGTTACTGAGCACCATTGGAGATGCTTTAAAAGGGACATTCATGGATACGAGTTATGCTCTTCAGGAATGTCTTTGGTTACTTACACACATATTTTGGGTGTGCCAATGCGTTTTTAGGATTTTGTCACATATTTTTTAATGAGGTTTTATTTTAGAATGTGACGCATATTGATGATTATTTTTTGGGAGACGCACAAGTTGCATTGGGTATTTTATTTTATTTTGTTATTCATCAACCTTTTTTTTCATTCAAACAATTTTTATTTTTATTTTTACTTTTTATTTGTGCCAAATTTTGACATGAAAGTTTTGCAGGTATGTGGAATCATTATGGGTCACGGGTCATGGGAATCTATTCAAAGTCATTTAGTAGGACATCAAGTCCAACTATTGATCTCCTTTGGTGGTATAAGCCTATTATCTATGGAAGATTGTGCTCTATCTGTTTTTTTAGAAAGTTGGACTTTGGTGGTTTCATATTTTCGTTATAGGTTTCGTATCTTTGATAGACCCCTTTTGAAAGAGTATGTTTTTCAAATTGAAGGGAGCCCACACCTCTTTCAGTCATGCCTTCATGTAGTTCAAGATAACTTTCTTCCCATAGCTACAAAGATAAACCCTTCTTTTGAAAGTTTGGTAGTTACCAACACCCCATGTTTATAAACATTTTTGATGGACTTCCATCACAACATATCCTTTAGGTCTATCTTGGAAGATGATTCCATTTCTTTTATTTTCAAAGCTCGCATTCACTTTTGTTTGGGCAAGGGGGTAGGGTTATGGTTGACTACTAAATCATTTATTTGTTTATTTTACATTGCACACTTTACTTTCATTTCAACAATGCATTTTCGTCTCAATTTGATTTAACCCTCAACATTTAATCTTTTCACATGTGAATGTGGACATTGGTTAGACACATATGACATGCATTTAGCACATTATCCATTCGGAAGTCAACAGATAGCCACACATGACGCAATCAAAGACATCATATATGTTTTCATTTGATAAAGTGAGCGCATTGTATGAATAGAGCAGTGGTATGTCCTTATGTTAAGAGTTTCATTATAAACCAATTTTTACATGACTTGTGAAGACTAAATTTTTGTTGTTGATGTGTGGTTATTAACTCGACATGGGAGACAATGGTTATGAATGTCATTAATTAACTAGTAGGTGCAACTACGAAATTTAACATCATTGCTAAGATTTGTAAATATAAAAGGTTTCATGAAAGACACAATTTTATTCGAATGGCCATGGAGGTGCATGATGCACTTGGGCATGATATGGATCATTTTATCAAGGAGTGTGTTCGTCTTTTTCACGATAAATAATCAAGAGGTCATTTATTTTTGTTTTTTTTAATTCAATTTTTTAAGCAGCATGTTAATATTGTTTTTCAATGTGCTTTAACTTCTACTATAGAAAAAATGATTGTTTTGGTGAGAAATGCTTGTTATAGACCTCCTATTATTTTAAAATTTCACGATTTACATGCAAGTGACATTAAAAGGTTATAAGTGAAATCACTTCTTACAACGAAAGGGACTAGCTCATGATTTACATGCAAGTGACATTAGAGGGGCTATAGGTGAGATAACTTCTTACCATGATAGGGACTAGTTCACAATTTACATGCAAGTGACATTAAAAAGGTTATGGGTGAAATAACTTCTTACCACAAGAAGGACTAATTCACGATTTACATGTAGGTGACATTAGAGAGGCTATGGGTGAAATAACTTCCTACCACGAGAGGGACTAGCTCATGATTTACATGTAGATGACATTAGAGGGGTTATGGGTGAGATAACTTCCTACCACCAAATGGACTAATTCACGATTTACATGCAGGTGATATTAGAGAAACTATGGGTGAGATAACTTTCTACCGCAAAAGGGATTAGCTCACGATTTACATGCAAGTGACATTAGAAGGGCTATAGGTGAAATAACTTCCTACCACAAGATGGACTAGTTTTCTCCTTTCTTTAGTTCTAATGGGTTGTGTGTCTGTTGGCCTTTCCTTGGCCTTCCCTTTTGTCTTGTGTGTGATGGTTTGAGCCATTGATTTTTATTAGATTTTTTGTCCACCAACATCATAAACCCCATTCATTTACACAGTCTTGAGTTTTAAAAAGGAATCAATTGGTCTCTTGTTGTGTAATTTCTTCATTAAAAGAATGAAAACTAAAAACTTCCCAAAGGAAAATAAAAATAAGGAGAATTTACAACACCTAACATTTAGGACACAAATATTTACGAATGTTCAATTTTGCTGATAATCCCTGGTTTTGATTGTTTTCAAATTTGCAATTTCTTGAGCTTTCTCTTTTCAATTAATTTGTTTTCAACTGAATGATGAATTTTTATTTTTTTGCTAGCCATCGTTAATAAGTCTTGGTTGATTTCTTTTGCTTTAACTACTTCAATGTTTCAATTAGCCAAGTTTTGAAAACCCAAAGCAAAATGCAGCACATTAGTAAAATGCATTTTTAAAAAACCTCCAATTCCAACTTTTCAAGAAAAAATGATCAAAATGGAAGAACCTCGTGTTTCCAGATATTTCAAGAAACTCAATAATGAACATGTAGTTTTCACACTAAAGAACCGGGAAAGAACCGCCGGGATTTTGGGTTCGTTCTTCTTTCAAAATTCTTTCATGGTTGGGCTTTTTTTTTGGTGTAAAATTCAGAATGGCGGTTAACGTGCCAGAAAGCAAACCCCCGGTTCTCTGATTACGCGACGCGAACGGCGGTTAGGAGACGAAAACGGGCGTTTCTGATAACCGGAGGTTATTTTCCCATTTCAGATACCCTCCCAGCACTAAACAACACCCTCTTCTTTTCAATTTTTTACCCCCCCCCCCTTTTTCTTTTCCCGTGTTATTTACCAAATAAAAAATTGCTTGTTGAGGAGGGGGGTGGTTAGTGTTATTTTTTTCTTTTACTACCTACCACCCCTGTAGGCCGCGTCGCACAGCCGCAGGACAGCGCGCGTGCGTCTTCCCCGTCGCGACAACAGCTCGGCAGTCCTTTGGCAGTTGCGCTGCACAGAACGGGATCTCCTCGCTCGCAGGCTCGAGGATTTCAGGACGCGAACTCGATCTTCTTCTACCTCACCAACCCACCAAAAAAAAAACAAAAACAAAAGCGCGCACGCACACGCACATACACGAAGGCGAATTACTAAACTTCGGCATCATGCCTGCCATTGATGGCCATCGCATGTTCACTTTCGAGGACGACGAGCGCGAGAGCGAGTATGGCTATGTCCGTAAGGTGGGTATGCAATATGTCTTCTGCGCATGTGCATTTGCAAGCTACATTTTCTCTTCGGTTTCCAATACAATATGGAAAATTGGTCATTAATCGTTGAGAGTAATGGGTGTTGGGGAAATGCTGGCATTCTTTGGTATCGTGCTCTAGATCTGTTTTGAATAGCAACAAATACAGTCGGATCGTAGATCTGGTTGTTGTCTGCTCTGTTTTTTTTTTTTTTTTTTTGGCCTATGGGTTTTCAAGAAGAGTTGGGTTTGCTTATTGGGTGAGTGAGGAGTTGTGGGAAGTAGGCAGATCTGCGTTTGTTGTCACTGTGGGAAGTGGGTGCCGGCAGGTTTGGCTCATTTTGTGTTTTGTTGTTTTATAACTAGTGGATGTGTTGGGAACCTTGTATTTGGAAACCCCATTGGACAACAACACTGTCATCCTTGCTGCAGGTGTCAGGACCAGTGGTGGTGGCAGATGGAATGGGAGGAGCGGCAATGTATGAGTTGGTGCGAGTAGGCCATGACAAGCTCATAGGTGAAATCATTCGGCTTGAGGGCGATTCTGCCACAATCCAAGGTATTGGGAACAAATTAGGGTTTCCATTTCAGCTGCTGTGGATGCTATCCATTGTGGATTTGTATGTGAATTCAGTGAATTTCCTTTCCTTCTTGTTGATTGAGGGTTCCCTTGGACTGATTCAGCTCAAGGGCGTTCCTGCCACGATCCAAGGTACTGGGAAGGAATTAGGGTTTCTGTCTCTGCTGCTGCGGATGCTATCCATTGTGGATTTTTATGTGAATTGCAGTGAATTTCCTTTCCTTCTTGTTGAGTGAGGGTTCCCTTGGACTGAGGAAGGTAGGACTGCAGTCGTCTTCTTTAGAGGGCTTTCCAGTTTGCACTCTGGGTAGATGGATGGCAACTGCACTGTCCCTCCCACCACATACTTCTTCAGCTCTATTGCCCTGCCCTTTCAACAATTCCAAGTTCCGCACATACAAAATCAGCATCCATCAACTGAAGTTATACTCGAGAATGTGCTCTGCGCCATGATTTTGTAGGAGATACAACAAATCCAAAAGGCAGACAGACTGCTTAATATCCTCTGAGAGTGAACATAACCTTGTACATTGTTTTCTGGTTTTGGTACAGTGTATGAGGAAACTGCAGGATTGACAGTGAGGGATCCTGTCCTACGAACACACAAGGTGGAATTATGTGAATCCTGATCGTTTTTCCTGTGTGTTTTCTGATATTCATTCTGAAGGAATCTCTTGTGAGGTGCTTTTTTGTTTGCATGGTGACAGATACTACACAGAAACTTGTGATTGTCTTTTTCTGTGGCTGACTCTAAATCTAAGTGGAAGTATCTAGATTGTAAGTGTGAGGAATTCTCTTGATAGATGGTTTTTTTCCCCCTTCTTTGGTGTAACAAACAAAAGGTCTGCCAATGTGTGTGCAGCCACTTTCTGTGGAGCTTGGACCTGGAATCCTTGAGAATATCTTTGATGGAATTCAGGTATGTCTTTTAGTGTTTTCTGTGGCATGTGTGATTTGGAGATCACTAGAATTGAATATCTTTATGCAGATTGAAGTGCATTTTAAAGACATGAAGCTGTACTCACAATTTTCATTCTTCATGATGGTCCTAATTGAAGTGTATCAGATCCTGACGACCTTGATAACTTGTGGAAATTTCTGGTGTTTGTTTCCTTATGCAGCGGCCACTGAAGGCCATTGCCCTAAGATGTGGAGATGTGTACATCCCCCGTGGTGTTGCAGTGCCTGCTTTAAACAGGGAAAAGGCTTATGAATTTTCACCAAAGAACCTTGGTACATTGTTATTCTCTCTCTTTGCATCAGCAAAGAAAGCTCTGACTTTCAAATCTCATCCTTGTACTGATCTTCTTTGTTCTTTTTTGGGATCTATTCTCACATAGGTAAAGAAGCTAGTTGCTTAGCAGTCATGGGTAGGTTAATGTAAGTTATCAATACATCATGAGGGTATAACAGGTAGGATTTCAATCAGTCGCCACTGATCAAGGGAGATAAGCAAACAATATGTTTGAACATGCACGTTCAGGATTTTGATGCTTTGGGGTCTCTGAAGGTAGAGCTGTCTTCTGGTCAGAAGGTTGGTGATTAGGAGAAATTTGTCACATTGTACATGATTGATAATGTGTGGTTTCTCTTTTGTTTGGGGCTGGGATATTGCAGATGTTGGTGATGCAATCACTGGAGGTGATTTGTTTGGGGTAATTGCTTCCTAATTCTCTTGCTTAATTCTGGTAGTGCATTTATGTTAGCCTTTCAGACAAGTTCTACAGGACTGTGTTGTTATGGGTAAGGCAGGTGAGAGAGAGAGGCACACCATAGTGGCCAAGACTCTTCCAGTGGGTATATTGTTGCTGGATCTTACGCCTAATAAAGCTCTTGCCATTGGGTTGGTCCTGGCACCCTTGTGCTAGGTCCTAAGAAGGAAACAGGCCTTGGTTTTGTCATTTATTTTTTACACCTGGTGGCTTGATTGAGGTTTGACATTGTTTTGTAGTGAATCTTTTATTTCTTCATTATCTGGGTTAGTTAAATGGAATGCTGATCTTTCATGGGCTTTCGGGTCCTGGAATGGCTTTTGCAGACTGTGTATGAAAATAGCTTGATTGAGCATCACATTGGACTGCCCCCTTTCAGTATGGGGAAGATCACGTACATTGCTCCAGAAGGGCAGTACACATTGCAGGTTCAACTTTGGACTCAGAATGTGAAATGTTCGGTTTTGTGTGCATGTGTTTATCTGCTCTTTGCAGTCAATGGTTAGTTGAGATTTAAGGCTGTTGTTTGGATCTGTACATGACTTTGCATGACCTTTTTCCGCAAATTGCACCTGTGCAGGATGAAGTTTTGGAATTGGAATTTCAAGGACGGAAGAAGAAGTTCACTATGCTCCAGGTATCTTCAGTGGACATTGCTGGCAGTTTGTATCAGAGAGGAAGCTTTTTGTTAGGTTGAATTCACCTTCATCATAACCCTCAATCTCAAGATCCTTTCTCCACCCAGTTTTCAGTTGGTTAGCTCATCAGCATGACATGATCTCATTAGACTGCGGACTCAATCCCATTACTCTTCCTGCATTGGGAAAATGTCTTAGGATTGAGACAATTAGAGCACTGTCTCATCAGAGGAAGTCTATGTCCACAGGATCCCTATGTCTGTTGATTGCATGCAGAACAACTCAAGACACACTCATTGTATGCCCAAGTCATGACAGACTCATTGCATGAAATATTTTCACATGCAAAACTATGGTAAAGAACACAAAGCTTACCTCTAGATGCCTTTGTTCTTTTTTGAAAGTGTACAGAACAAAGGCATCTATGCTACAATTTGATCAGATAATTATGATGAAGAGTATTTGTCTTGATTGTGTGTACTTCTACATGTGATTGGAAATGTCTGTACAGGAATGGCCAGTCCGAACACCAAGACCTGTGGCTGCTAAGCTTGCAGCTGACACTCCTCTGCTAACTGGACAGGTTTCTCCCTGCATAATTTAAGCCAGTTATTATCTGATATCAGACAGGGATTGGAACATCATTGAGTGTCCAGTTGCACCAAATGTTAGCATTCTATAAGCGCTTCCAACAAACATTTTGACAGTGGCCCTCAAGGGTTCTTTGGCATGTTGTCTGCAAGCTTCAAGAAATTTTTGGTTTTGGCTCCCACTTCATCTCAACTTTTGGTGCATTCTGAAAGGGGTTGTATCTTGCAGCGGGTTTTGGATGCCCTTTTTCCTTCAGTGCTTGGGGGTACATGTGCCATTCCTGGTGCATTTGGGTGTGGAAAGACTGTGATCAGTCAAGCACTTTCCAAGGTAACTGTTTGCTACTGGTGGGTTATATCTGTACACTGCATTTGCTGAAGGCAGTCATGAAGTTTATCTTGGCTGTATGTTTTTTGAAAATAGCCAATATTGTTATCATTCTTGATCAAGTCTTTGCTGAAAACACTTAGCAAGTCTGACCTGTGGACTGTTGGCAGTATTCAAATTCCCATGCCGTTATCTATGTTGGTTGTGGAGAACGCGGGAATGAGATGGCTGAGGTTAGAAGCTCACATAACTCATATGACCCATGTTGTCAGTTCTACTTTCTGCAACTAGAAAAGATGCCTTGGAGATGCACAATTCATGACAGGTTGTCTGTCAATTGCTGAGGAATGCAGGTACTTATGGATTTCCCACAGCTCACCATGACCTTACCAGATGGTCGGGAGGAGTCTGTGATGAAGCGTACTACACTTGTTGCTAACACCTCTAATATGCCTGTGGCTGCCCGTGAAGCTTCAATCTACACAGGTTATAAACTTTTATTATTTTGGGCCTGCTTCTAAAGAGCTACTGCTTACTGTGGAAACTATGTACAGTTTTGCCTTCTGTGAGGAGACCAAATCTGCAGTTTGGATCATGAAATACCTCAGTGTACTGAATTCATTACATTGCTGAAAAAATGTACTCTGTTATTTGGCCAGGCATTACACTGGCTGAGTACTTCCGAGACATGGGATACAATGTTAGTATGATGGCTGACTCCACCTCCCGGTGGGCAGAGGCTCTGAGAGAAATATCTGGGCGTCTTGTATGTACCTATCTCTTTCTCTATCTTCAATGGGTCTTGTGTGCATTCTTGTTGGGGTTTCCATGGGGCAAATGATGTAATGTTTTTGGACATCCAGCAAAAAACATGTATTTGTTGTTTCATTCCTCACATTGTCCTTGCTTTGGTTGTCAGTAGTCGTTTTGTGTCCCTTTCTATGTTGAGGTTGTCTAATGTTTTTGTACATTGCTTGTTTGCTGTGCAGGCTGAGATGCCTGCAGACAGTGGTTATCCAGCTTATCTTGCTGCAAGATTAGCTTCCTTCTATGAGCGTGCAGGAAAGGTGAAGTGCTTGGGAAGCCCAGATAGAACTGGGAGTGTAACCATTGTTGGAGCTGTCTCCCCCCCTGGTGGAGACTTCTCTGACCCTGTCACTGCCGCAACTCTTGGTATTGTCCAGGTTGGATGATTGAACTTTTATCCTCCTGTGTAGGCTTGCAATGGGTGAATGAGTTATTCTCCTGGTTGCATTGGACATCCTTTCATCAGTGTGAACGGTGGCCAGAAGTGGTGAAATCGGTGTTCATTTTTAAGCACTTTGTTGGGTACGTACAAATGGGTCATGATTCCTGTCTTTTCCTACCATCACAGGTTTTCTGGGGTCTTGATAAGAAATTGGCTCAGAGGAAGCACTTCCCAGCAGTGAACTGGCTCATCTCCTACTCCAAATACACACAGGTATGCTTTCAGCAATAACTATCCATAGTTTCAGTCAGTCAAGAACTTGACAGAATGCATCAAACACATTCCAAGAGAATATGACACTTTGCACAAGGTGGTGTTGTCCTCATTGCAATTATATCCAAACTTCAAAGGTTGTGTGGACTTTTCTGTGATGAGGGACTCTCTTAATTGGGTGTTTAGAATGGTCATATTGGATCATATTCAAGTCCTTTTCTTTTTGCAGGCACTTGAAGGATTTTATGAGAACTTTGATGCTGAGTTCATTACAGTTCGAACAAAGGCACGTGAGGTGTTACAGCGGGAGGATGATCTGAATGAAATTGTGCAGGTAAAAAAACATCCTAACATTTTGTAAGCTGCTGCTTGTTGACGTGAGCTACAATCTTCATTACAGATAGCACAAAGGAAAGTAATGAGATGTGTGGAAACAGTGCCTGCTGTTGTCTCCTTTACATGTTTCTGTTTGTTTACATTTTGAAAGAACAGTAAGGTAAAAGTGGCTTTGAATGCAAAGCCAGTACACTGACTGATGTTCCCACTATTGTCTGCAGCTTGTGGGGAAGGATGCTTTGGCAGAGACAGACAAGATTACACTTGAAGTCGCTAAATTGCTGCGGGAAGACTATTTGGCTCAGAATGCTTTCAGCAGGTAATGAAATGAGACTTTCTTGATGTGGGTTCATTGCTCCTCCTTGGCTATACTGATGCTATGAAGTGCCAGAATCCATCATCAGTCTGTCTGAGTGAGAATTCTCTAGCTCTGGAACAAATATTTCTCCAATTGAGCATTTTTTTCTAGAATCATACCCAATGGAGACTGGAGATGATGGGACAAAACTTCATGTGATATTGATAGTCCACATGTTGTGACTCTGCTCCTGATGTAACAAGAATATGTGGTTTTCTTGGTGGTTATGGCAGCTATGACAAGTTCTGTCCATTTTACAAATCAGTTTGGATGATGAAGAATATTATGCACTTCGGTGCTCTTGCAAATCAGGTAAGTTCCACTCAGTTAATTTGGTCCTGTTCTCTTTGTTTTCTGCTGGGTTTCTCATGTTTGGATAGTCCACATATGGAGTAGAATTTCAGCCTGATGGAAGAAAACAGTGATCATGCTGAAGAGTTGGGTGGAATTTTTAATCTGTGTTTTCTTTGTTGTCCACAGATATGCTGTCGGACCTGAAATCTCTATTATAACCTTATTATTGAACCATCACTTGGTTCCACTCAGGTTGCTTTAAAATGGAAATTGGGAGTACTTATGAAGATATGTTTTGTTACGTTCTTGTTTCAGGCTGTGGAGCGAGCTGCTGGATCAGAAGGCCAGAAAATTACCTACAACACTATTAAACAGCGGCTTGGGGATATCATGTATCGTTTGGTGTAAGTTTGCCCACTTCAGAAATCACTCTCTCTACCTTGACACAGCTGATGTGATTTGTGTAGTAGACTTTATCACTCTCAATCTTCCCTTTTCATCCTAGTCCAAGTTCTTTCAAAAACTTGCTTGTCATCTGCACATGTAATGTAAACAAGACTGAACCTTCTGTTTACTACAAATGTGACTATCAGATGGCTTTTAGGAGTCATTGTGGGTTGATGGGTATCACAAACTGCACAGTTTGGAGTCTGGGTTGTATTGAGTTTGTCCAGTGTGCATTTCCAATCAACCAGCTGTGTTGAGGAGATGTTAGAGCATCACTTACATCATTCTGGGCACTACTGTAACCTAAGAGTCTTTTGTTGTGGACTTTGCGGGTCTCAGGTCAATGAAATTTGAGGAGCCTTCAGAAGGGGAGTCTGCTCTTACCGCCAAGTTCCAGAAGCTGCACAATGACTTGTCTACCAGTTTCCGAAACCTTGAGGATGAGTACCGTTAATTTTTTTCTGCAAAAGGGACAAATTTGTGTCTCTTTGAAGTTGTTTCCTGTTTCCTGGAATGCATAAAAGGCAATATGAAGAATCAAGGGTATATAGTGTATGTAGCTTATGGCACAGTAAATGTTATCATTCTTCCTTGGCTTGGGTGGGCGAAACTTCTTCACTAGAAATGTTCACCCTTGGAGACATTATCCTTCTTCCTTGGCTTGGGTGGGAAAACTTCTTCTCTAGAAATGTTCACGCTTGGAGAGGTTATTATTCTTCCCTTGGCTTGGTTGGGAAAACTACTTCCACTTGGAGCTACACTGAAGAACACAATATAGTTGATGTGTTATGTATCATCATCTTGTAACAAGTTTCAACTTGATAGTGTTCTCAAGGAGGTTAGTTTTTCGAACTCAAGGCCACCCCTAGAAATTGTAGACAATGTGCACAATATTTAACTTCTTTTGAAAACGTGACCTCAGAAATTTCAAAATATGGGAACTATCAATGACGATAAATTATAGTTAAATTAGTATTTTCTAAGTCTTGGGTTTTTAGGTATGTGGGAAAAGGAAAAGGTTAGCATTCGTTCCCCCAACTTGTAAAAGTCCAGGATTCAACAAATTTTGGGGACTTTGTTTTGTGGAGCAAGTCATTAATTGGCAAAGAATAATGTGGGTGGAAGGTTTACAGCTCTTGTAGAGAATAGGTAGTAACTCCACCAGAGTTTAGGGTTTGAAGGCATTAAAGAAAATACTTAAACCTGAGGAGTGTTCACGGTTGAAAGGTTTTGTAAAGGTTTTGTAAACATTAGGTAACCTAATGAGAGTTTAGGGTTGAAAGGTTTTGTAGAAAATAGCTAGCCTAATGAGAGCTTAGGGTGAAAGGTATCAATGGAGAGAGAGAGTAGGTAACATCACGAGAGTTTATGGTGAAAGATTTTGTAGAAAAATAGGTAATCCTCACAAGAGTTTAGGGTTTAGAGTTTAGGTTGAACAAATCAATGACCATCAAATCATCTCAAGTTATTAATGCAAAAGATTGTGTTGAAGCTCATGTGTAGGGAGAAAGTTTTGATGCACATATTATTCAGTTGTATGCTATTATGATCATACTCGATTGAGAAAGCACAAGAGTGTCTCCTTAATGGATTGGTTGAGCACATCGTTGGCCTTGGCATGTGCACATCTAAGCCACCACTAAAGCCCTTGCTTTTGCCGTCACTTTGCCCCCAAATTGGAAGCAAGGGAGAAGCAACATATCTTTTTTGCAAGCACATATGAGCAATTTCAGCCATGGCCAACTTAGGTAATGATATATACTAAGTTTTTTTTTTTACATTTTCTACTTAGGTAGGGTTAAATATTAAAACCCCTTTTTACCATGTTAGGTTTTAATTCATTTTAGAAAATACCCAATCAAGGGTTAAGTTTGTTGTCTTTTGGGTTTTTATAATTATTTTGTGCTTTTTGGTTTGTGAGTATAGAGCTTGGAACTAGTTTTCATTATTCGTAATTGAATTTTAGAGTTAGTGTTTGCAATAAATATAATAACAATTGGCATTGTGTTATTGGTCTTTTTTTCTTTTGGATTGTGTTGAGACATTGGGAGGTAATTGGAGGAAGTAGATGAATAGTGGTTCAAGTGAGGAATATATTTTTGGGGTTTGAGGTACCATTTGTTTTCAATGAAATGTCAATTATTTTTTCTTATTTTGTCTATCGAAAGATTAGGCCCCATAAAATTTGGTGGAAAGAGTTTAAACATTCTACACATTGAGATTTGATAAGAGTTGTTTAACACCCTAATTTTAAAATGTGAAATAAAAAATATTTAGTTATGTAATGTATGATTTACGGATCATTTATGCATTTGGTAAAAAATTTGGAACCTTTTGTCAAATCCATTAAAGCTTACAAAAGCTTTAATGGGTTGTTGTTATATCCATTTGCATATAGAATTAATGCAAACATTATTGTTAATAGATTCAATGTTGAAACTTTTATAGTGTGTAAATATGTTGATGTTGTTGTTGATTCAATTTGTTGGTTGAAATTTTTTTAATTAAACCTTATTTACTTGGAGATGCAAGGTATGCAAATCAATATTATCTTTTATATAATTCTCAAGCTAACTAATGGAATTTTTTTGAGAAAATAAACATGTTTGATTGACCAATGACTATTGGTAGGGTTAATATTGAAAATGTTTTTAAGATTTTTAAAATGGGTGAAGGATTTTACATTGTATTAATGCATCTGTTGACTCCACTCTTAGAATTGCGATGGCTTATGCTTTTATAATTATTTTCAATTTATGGTTGTATTTTCACCCCTAAAAGGTTTTTAAGTAAATTTTTTTTTGTGATGCAAAAAGGCAAATGTTTTTTACATGTTAAGGTCAAAAAAACATAAAACATGGAGAAACATTACATGTTCCATTTTTCACAAATTAAATGAGTGTTCCCATCAACCCCATTTGATGTTCATAAATTTTTATTAATAAATTGTGATTTTTTTCGCAATTCATAAATCTTTTTTAAGACAAAGGCATCATTTTGTTTGATTTTATTAAAATGATCTACTATTTGAACCACATGTGCCTAAGGATGTCTTTTAAACTCATGATTACAAATTTGAAAAAAAAGATTTAAAATTTTGAAAAATGATACAACTTGAAAATAAAATGACAAAAACTCACAAAATTTGCATAAAACTCACTTTGAACATGAGTGCTCTAAGTTTTATTATCTTATTTTAACTCATGAAATTTGCAAAATTGAAAAACACATTTAAAACCATAAAATTTGAAATATGATGAAAAGCAGAAAATAATAATTAATGTATTACCTTTTTATACAAAAAACACTTTTACAAATATTTGAGTCACTTAGAATCATGTAAAATATCATTGAACATTTTGCCAATTGAATTGCTTGAACTTGTGCACAAAATTCCAATTCAAGATTTTGATTTTCAAGTTCAAATTCGATTTTCATGATAACCAATTTCTTGTTAAAGGATGTCATGATGTAACTTTACATACCCAAACTCCTATTATTGAATAATTATGATTATTTTCACATGTGTTAGTTGCACGTTAATCAACCATGTCATTGAACACTCATGATTTTAATTTCTTACAAAATGAGTAGGTTTTTTTTGGAACTTTTAAAATTTTCAAAGGGAATGCATTTGTATTGCCTTTCAAATTAAATTTTTTTTCATGTGCTTTAAAATTCAAATCTTACTTGATTTAAGGTTGTGAATATCTTCAACACTTTCATTTTGAAATCCCCATGAAATGTCTAACTAGTTATTCCCAAGAAAAGGTGCCACAATTACTTTTGCAATGGTCTATTTTGATTGGTTATTATAAAGTTTAATTATCTTTCACTTAAAACTTTTGAATTAAAAAATGAATCATGACACTCACTATGAGATTTTATAAGCAAAATCAACATTTTTCCCCTTTAGTTTGTCCTCCAACATTAAAAGAACATTCCACAATTTTATTCATGGCTTTTACTAAATAATTGTTATTTATGGTTAATGAACATTTGTGAACACCTAGGCAATTTGCATGAAACATTATTTAGGGTACAAAGAAAAATATTTTCACCCTTTTATGGTCTAACAATATACAAATAATTCAAGAATATACACATCTTTTACTTCATCATCATTTGAAAAGGTAGGCATGAATGGTTAAAATTTTTAACATGGTGTGTTTGTTTTTTCAATAATTTTAATAATATTTTGGTCAACCCCTTCAAATGGACCTTTTCCTTTGAAAAAACCTTCCATGTGTTCAAAGTAATGTGAGGTGAGTATTTTGATTTTAAAAAATAATAATCAGGTTTGAGTTTATGGGGAAAATTTTATTTAAAAAATCATATGAATCCGTATTTGTAGTTTTTTTATTTTTAAAAAATCGATTGGGTTTGGATTTTTTTATATTTATGGTTGGCCAAAACATGATGTGAAGGTGGGGGTTTGGTTTTTGTTGTAGTCATGTACTATGAATTTTTTTAACAAATACCTTAAATGGTATACCCAACATATTTGTAATTTTTTTGACAAATCCTAGAAAATTTAGAACTCAAGTCTTTGACACATTCAGTTCTTAAAAGAATATTCATAATTTGAATTTTTAAAACATCTAATTCCTAAAATAAAAAAACACAACCTAAGTAATTTTTATTGCATTAACATTACAACTTGTTCAAAGTATGAAAATTTTCAAAATAAAAAGATCAAAATTATTGAAACAAATAAAATTCGAAAACAATTATATTTTTATTCTTCTAAATTTTACATCTAACCCAAAGGAATGTGGAAGCTTTTGTTTTGAATTAGAATATGACATTTTGTTAGACATTTGAATAGAGACAAACAACTTTTCCTTTGTTTCATGTTCCATCCCCCATGAGTTAAATCTTAGATCGCTCAAACTTCAAACCACTAGCACTAACACCAAAATTGAATCCCTCAACCCACAAACACTAATAGCATATTCACATTCAAAACACATGCATTGAACAAATGCCCAACAAAGATAAGCTCTATAAATAAATGACACATAAAACATGCACATAATGAAAAGTTAAGACATCCAAAATAAAGTAAACACAAATAACACAAGACACATCAAATAAAATAAACACAATACATACACAATAGTTTAAATAAAACATAGAAGATTAAAAATTTGAAAACGAGCCAAAAAACACAATTAAATGCCATATGACAAATAGAAAACACAAAAACAATATGTGAAATGAAAATAAGTTTTATCATAAAACAATAACAATAAAGGAAACCATCAAAGTTCATATCATTGCGCATCCCAAAGGCCTCACAAAAGACATAAATTTAACAAATAATACATCACATAAAAGACACAGACAACACATTGCACGTAATAAACACACATGACAAAATAAAAATATAATGCATGTAAAAAATCAAATCTGATATTCATTCCAAAAAATTTCATAGAAAGCCCTTGGGTTCACTAATCTAAAAGTTGTAAACATGAGAAATTACAAACATAGGAAGCTAAAACACATGAAAATTATTAACTCAAAAATCTTGACAATAAATTGTTTCATTATTTTAAAGTAGGTCATTATGCATATTGTCCTAATTAACATACAACATATGGTTCATTATTTATAATGATAATTACATGTCTACCGCAAGTAATGCATACATATGAAACTAACAAAGCCCTTTTCATTAGGCTTCACATTATTTATTTAAAATAACCATTAATAAAAACATTAAAATCAATGACAAATTTTTCAAATATTGTGTATCACCATCAACAAGTTGGAAACTTTAGACACCTTCACATCCAAATAAAATACAACATGGATCAATTTCAAATTGTTAAGTGAAGTATATCAGAAAGATCCTAAAAAATTTCACATTTCGTTTCATTTTCAAATTTTGCATCAATCTATTGTATCAAATCTAAATTGGCCTCACATGTAAATGCAAAAACAAAATATTTGTTGCATCTAACATGCATATCAACATGTTGGATTGTAACCAATAGAATATGATCTACAACAACACCAAGGACAATACATATGATGTTTTCAAACAACCATTTCAATTTACATTTCTAAACACATAAGTAATTGAAATAGCCAATGTGATCAACTATCTTAACATTCTTTCCTTGAAACTAAAATGTAACATAATTAGACTTTTAATATTTATGACGTTTATGTTTATAATACTTATGTTTTGAACCATTCAACAACCCTTTATTAATCACCTCACATTAGTTCATGTTCATAAATATCAATTTGTCAAGGTTGTCAATTTTAATGCAACACTTTGTGAATGGAAGTGAAGATTGTGATAATGAAAATATCTTTTGTGTTTCAATTTGGCAAATCAAAATGCTTAAAATTTGTTTATCTAACATAATAATTATGGAAAACTTACACTCTTCTTTATGCCGCCAAGCCAAGGTGCATTTGTAATCATTTACATCGACAAGATAACAATGGAATCCATGTAATTGTCTTACTACAAAGACCTTCAATGTATCTATGGTCTATGCTGTGAAACAAATCACAATTGTCCAAATTATGGGTAGATTGTGTAGGTTCTTCAACTAAATTGGGCATCAACAACTTATATAGGTTTCAAATCAACAAAGTTAACAACAATTGGTTATATCATATTTTGTTACCAAAATCATTGCATTTTCATGATCCACATAGTTGGTGATTAAGCACACGCTTTTGTACCTAGGATTTTGTACATCAAAGTAAAAATATTATGATTGTTTAATGTATTTATAAATTAAAAAAATGGTGAAAAGACATCCAAAACTTGGTGTTTCAAGCAAACCATGACTTCTTACAACTTGTAATCAAATGCATTAAATTTTGGACCTACCAACCTGTCAATAATCATTTCATAGAAATTTTTTCACATAATTCATGGCAAGTTGGGATGATAAAATGCAAAACATCTCTAAGAAATCAATGCCCATGGCTTTGGTTCAAGACACATGCCATGATTGATGGCAAAACTTTAACCATGGCTTCACAAATTACCCAAATTCTTGAAAAGAAAGGGTTTAATTATAACCCAAAACAATCGCATTTCGAAATGTCGACACATCCTCGAATAATTAAACTCGACTTGCAAACCTATAATCAAAGTTTCAAAATGCAAAACACCTAAAATACATGTAATGCCTATTCAAATCAACCAATGACCCAAAAATGTAGAACAACAATCTAAAACACAATATAGAATCAATTTTTTTTAAATTGAAATTAAAAAAATGTAATTC
>Ga0209611_10003474_pt1 | contig 27280 bp, 19 predicted proteins | sample S1TSphgellanicum_3_FD_187693 | JGI IMG/M metagenome (GOLD analysis project Ga0209611, IMG submission 187693) | Host-associated microbial communities from peat moss isolated from Minnesota, USA - S1T2_Fc - Sphagnum magellanicum MG (SPAdes) (version 2) | ecosystem: Host-associated > Plants > Peat...
AAAAAAGGGAATTTTGAAAAAAAAAAAATTAATTTTTTTTTTTTTTTTTTTCAAATTATAAATCTCAAAATTTTGTGGGTTCATAGCTCTCACATTCAAACTTTAATTAAAGAACTTTTGAAGGCAAAGTTTTGACCTTTGAAAATAACTTTTCCAATGATGTATTGTTTGTTCAATTTGGAGGTCATTTCGTCTTAATTTTTAGGGTTTTAATGATTGTGAATTAAATTGTCAATTTGATTTCCAATAAATTTTAAACCATAATTAAAGATTTAGATCTCCAAATGGAGGATGCAAATTCACTTTCAATACTTATGTTTTAAGAACTTTCCAATAATTAAAAAAAAGCCCAATGTGAGAATTCATTTGAGAGTGTTGGTATTCACTTCCTTGCACTATATCACCCTTATGAGAATATGTTTGAATCTTAGGACATTTTCCTAAATCATTTCTTTTTTATGCTTTAATTAAATGATCATGAACAAAAGACTTAGGTGACAATAATTTAGGTATTGTGCAAAAACAAAAACAAAAATATTCTTTTAAAAAAAACCTCACCTTAAATGTGATGTGAAATCATTAAATTTACCCCACTATTGGTGGTAAAATTAGTTTCAACCCAGGTTTGTGTCACTTCATTGTTAATATAATGAAAGAATCTTTTTGAAGAACCATGTGCAATAAGTGTAAATTGCATGTATTTGACATTCAATTTTAATATATATATATTTTTGGGGATAACAACATTTGGGGATTTAAAAAGGGTTGTGGGGGAAAGAAAAAGGCCCAAAGGTAAGGTGATGTTAACGATAGTTTTAGTGTTCACATGCATTAAAAATCTTTTTCCCTAAATTGCAAACAAATATAATTTGACCTTTTGTAGCAATTAAAGTTCCAAACCAATTAATAATGAAATAAAATGTAGTCAAATACCAACTTGAAACCATCAAAGGTAGGATTATTTTTTTTTCTATCAATTTTGTGATATCAAAAATCTGGTGAATTTTTCCAAAGTTAGTAAACTTTGTCAAATTTAAACTAAAAAAATACAGTTATCCAAATTTCCTTTTTTGTTGAAAAGGGTACAAAATTTGTCAAAAAGAAATTATTCATATCCTGCTACTTATTTCTTTATTTATAGTTTGACAAACATTGAAACTTGTGTCTTCCTAACTAATGGCCATTTTTTCCAATTTTTCATGTAGCATCATCACTCTTGAAAATCTTAAGAAAGATCTAACATTAATTAGCAACTTGTTTCTAGAAAACCATCCACATTGGACAAAACTTGAGAAAAATCGCTCTAAAATAAAATCTTAATTGAAATATGACAAAAAAATTACCAAAATGTTTTTCTTTTCTCAAAAAATTGGCAAAATTTTAGTAAAGAAAATGAGGAATTTGGTAAAAAGAATTCCTGATTTACTTTTCGAGATTGGTTGGTATCAAAAGTTTGGCCAAAAGAAAACATTGTTCCTAACTCATTTCGAAATCAAGTGAAGATCTATTGGGTATCACTGAATTTTGGAAATGTCAGCAAACGCTATTATTGTGAAAACTTAAGGTCATATCTTATCTAGAAAGTAGGAAGGTTCACAATCCAAGGTGAGAAGATATTGCAAAAATTTGATATCAGTACAATATTATAAAATATTATTAATGTACGAGTTCCATGCACTAAAGTAGTCGTGCTATCTTGTGGAAGAGAAGGGCCTTGCCACGCAAAAAGGTATTCACTTGACTAGTATGGAGTTTGAACGACTGGGAGGATGAGCAGGCAAAATGAGGCTCAATGTGAGGAATCACGATTACTTTGTGTTATAGATAAGTTTAATATGTAAAGAGCGTCTCCACCGGTCCACTGGAAACTAGCCGGCACGCCACATTTGGATGAAACAATACACCACAGTGTTGTGAAATTGGGTGCAGGTACACCAAATTGTTGCCAGATACTGGTGTTTCATGAGACACGGGAAAACAAAATACACTACTGCTAGTTGAGTGTTTGCATTTACTGCCCACACACTTACTGCTACTGATTGGCTGGCCACACTAATTGGCCACGTGTGATCTTTAGGTGATTCCTCAGTGTATAATGTTTACTATTTACAGTTTGTGGGTGGGGAGGGAAAAACTTTTAACACAAAATTTGAATGTGGAAACATGGCGTGCAGGCCATTTTCCAGTGAACCGCTGGAGATGCTCTAAGAACTTGAAGGCAAGGTCTCATATCTTTGGAGCACACAGTTATTTACACTGTTGAATCCCTTTCCTTGAAATGAGAATAGAAGGAATTCATCAGAATCCACAGATTAGTAAATTGATTAATTATCAAATGAAGATAATTGAATATGATAATTAGAACCTTGAGGTTTATTAAAGCATTGGGAGTAATTTGAATTTTGGACTAGTTAATTTGGAGGGCAACTTATGTGCATGAATATTCCTCCTATGATAGAGGTGTGGTCCTACTATTTTGGAGCTGTAGGAGATAGAAATAAGCAGATACATATAAGGTCCCTTTCACTCCTAGATTATAAGATCCCTTCAATTCCTATTCCATTGTCCTCTACATATGTTTAGACTTATGATAAGGTTTGTTTCATAATTATATTGATTGAGGCCCATAGGGCAGAGGACATTCCCAAAATATGGGGCCAATCCTACCTACCATCTCATCCTAGGCCCCTGATTTTGAAATGCCCATTGCCATGTACACTTATCAAACCGTAACCATTTAATTTTAAGCTTGCACCCATCCCATCAAATATTTCTCAATTCCCTGACTCACCTTTGAAAATGTGCTAACATGGGTACCTTACTAAACCTCAACCTCTTATTGACATAAGTACACTGATCCCATCTTGCTAACTTGGGGCCCATGTGACCCAGCAGTCACCATGCAGCATCCACTGGCTGCAAACCTGCTAAGACTCAGGGTGACTTTAGAGGAGGGTCCACGGTCCAGGGATCAATGAATTCAAACAATCTTATTGGTTGAAAGCTTTAAATTGGTCCCAAGGCATTTAGATGAGGGTCCAAGACCAAACAGAGGCAAATTGAGGCTAAACCTACATGGCACCTGTTTTGGAGGGAAAATAAATTGGTTCGGACCAAAAAACAGTGCTAAAAGGAGAGCTCCTGATTTGGAAAACCAAGAATCAGGCTAGGGATCAAGGTACAGTCCAATTCAAGGATTCAATTTGCTTCAAATCAGTCCAAATTGGTTCTTAGGAAATTGGAGCCTGGACCCTCGTCTAAGGTGGGCCTCAGTTGTTGTTCATTGTGCAGGGATCACAACTGTGTTACCAAGGTAATCTATTCTCTAAGCCTTCCTGCTTGCCCCTGATAGGTAAGTAGGTAGGGAACCTAAGTGGTTACTATGTAAATTTTATTCTGATGGTTACGAAGGTGCATGACGCATTTGAACATGATATGGATTGTTTCATTAGAGAATGTACATCTTTTCCATGATAGATGATCATGAGATTATTTATTCTTGTTTTTTTGCATTTAATTTTTCAAGTAACATGTTAAAATTAGTTTTTAATGTGTTTTAACCTTTGCTGTAGAGAGGAAGATTGCATTGGCAGGTGATGTTTGTTCTTAGACCTCTCATTATTATTAAATCTCACAATTTGTATGCAAGCGACATTAGAGGGGCCATGGATGAAATAGCTTTCTATCACAAGAGGGACTAGCTCTTTCTTCTTTTTGGTTATTGCAAGTTGTGCATCTTTTGGCCTTCCTTTGGCCTTCCCTTTTTGTCTCCCCTACAATGGCTCCAACCATAGATCTCTTATTGGATTTTGAGTGGGTTACTATGTAAATAGGTAAGTACATCAAATGTTTGATGCCTGTCTCAGAAGGTGAATGTGGATGGTTAGTACACAGCTAATCACCATGGTGATTAACTGTGGGACACAAATACAACCAAAAAGTGTTTGGTGTCCATGTCCCATCCATCCTGCATAGTGCGCTGGTGGGTGCTGGTTCACTCCCTTCCTAACTCTGTAAACTGGTCTGAAAAGATTGAAGGGACCTAGTAGTGCAAGTGAAAGAGCCGGCCTTTAGTCTCCGTAGTCATGACTCGCCACTCACTCCATCAATGTGTGCCAAATTCCAATAGGCGGTGTTGTTTGAAGTTTCACAGTATCCATACCTAACCACATATACGATTGGGTTTTGACGTGTTGACAGGCTCAAATCTGTCAGTACAAGACCATTCGGCCTCCAGAGGCGTAGCCTCCCGGAAAAGTTTCCGGGTCCATATTCCCACCGACCACCAGCCAAGGACATAAGCTTACAACAGTATAAAGGACAAAAAACTCACAACTGCATTTTTTCTTTTCTGGTATGCTCGCAAATCTTTAATGGTGCCGGAACTCCCGTCCGCACAAGCCAACCTTCGCACGTGTGTCATTTCACGTGGCTACCTTCAGCCTTGGATTCTCTGCAAAAAATTTCACAAGTTTTGGGGCAGCAAGCTTGGACATGTCACCTGAATGCTTCGCTCACATTCCCACTCTGTTAATGAATTATAATTCATTAGATCATGTGGATGTAAACCTTCAACGATTAGATCAGGACCCCTTCCCCCGCACCCCTCTCTTTTTTCCTACCATGTAGGAAAGTTGGCATCCCTATCGAGCTGAGGTCCCTATGGAAGCACAGCAGCTCAGAGGTTCAAAGGACGCTAAAAAAACAGAGCAGGATTTGCACTCGAGTCACCCCTTTTACTTTTAGAATGCAACTAAGTCGGTTGTTAACATGAGCAGAAGTTCAAACCCAAGATGATTTGCTGTTGAAACTCACTGCGGTTTCACCATCAAAACCTTGAAGACATGCACTCAGAATTAAAGGTGGCTCAAAGATGTAGCATGCACTGTTGGGGGCTCATGACTACTGAGATTACTTTTGGGGCCTTACCTCGTTTTATGGATTGTCCTATAGCGGTTAAGCTTATTCACCTATTGGTGTTCTCTTGATTTAACAGAGACCTAATTACAGTAGTAGTACAAAGGCAACTTACCACATATCTATAGTTTTGAAGACTCCCAGTTGGAAAAGAATATTCCTGAACATCCCACAAGATTGTCTTTTTTCCTTCATGAAGTTATGTTCTTTGAAAGAATTATCTTTTGAAATTTTCTACATTTATTATAATTAGTGTCCAAGCTGCCAAGGTAGTATGGTCAGCAAGAATATCACCCATGAATTTGCCTAGCATTATAAGATTCCTCCAGTCAACAGAGTGGTTTAGGAAGTTTCATCTTTGCAGAATTTTCCCCTCAAACTAGCAGGTACATATTTTTAATTTGATGAACTTTTTGAATGTGAACCCAATGATTTATTTACTACTCACACATGTTAATGTTTTTGATGAAGCAAGTTACCATATGAGCTTGGAGCCTAAGCCTCAAGCCTAAAGTTTGAACTTGGATAGTTAAATGTCTTTTTCCCTATACACATGCAAATAAAACTTCAAAAATTAATTACAAAATGAATGTTCTACCAATAAATTTAGAAGCAAACATAGGGATGAATGTAAGCATTCATCCTCATTATGGATGAATGATTTTTTAAATTCATCTAATGTATGGATAAAAAAGTTAATTGTATTTACATAATTTTTATAAATAAAACTTCTGTCAAAATTACAGATGAATGTTTTATTTTATCATTAAATTTTTATAGATAAATGTTTTTTCTCATAATTTTAATTAACTAGAGCTTTATGAAACACAATTTAGTTTTATATAATATAACATTTGTTGAATAATATAATGTAAATTTCATTATAGATGTATTTCATGGCTATGATTTTAAATGTCATTATTTTCACCAAAACAAAAAAACTATAATACTATTGTTATGCTAACATCCACCTCATGGTCATTGTCATTTTTAAATAAAATAATATAAAATTTGGGACAAACTAACCTAGTGTTATTGACGACAATGGATTTTTTCTCCCCTTCCTCTAAAGGTGTCACAACTTCTTTCAAATCTATTTATAAAACATATTTATAAATGTCATTGGCAACAATGGGGGGTTTTTTTTTCATTTTTTATCAAGGGTGCCATGACTTTTTTCAAATTTAACCAATGTTGTTAAACTAAAATTCAATTTTAGGCACCTTAATTAGATTTTTTCAAACAACCTACTATCATAGATAATGATAGGGTTTTTTAATAATTATTTATTTTCAAAGCACCCCAATTTTCCATGAAATAAATATATAATGTTGTCGACAACAATAGGTTGGGGGGTGTTTGACATTCATTTCATAATTTTTTTCTTGAATTGCTTAACATTGTTCATGAAAATAATTTCTTAAAAAAAAACATTTATTATTTTGGTCTCGTCATCATATTTTCCCATACTATCACAATTTATTATCCATCATTATTAAATGACATTAAAATTTGAAATATTAATACTTGAACAACAAATGAGAATGGATATAAATAATTTTGAATTTATTTATCTTCCAATCATGGATGAATTTCATCCAATGATTTATTTATTTAATCTAAATCATAAATGAAATTCATCCATGAAAAAATGACATTCATTTGTATGAAATCATTCATCTATGGACATATTCATCCATGTAGGTGCATGAAAATCACATTAAGCTTTAAATTCCAAGCTCAAGTTTTATGCTCATACACAAACCATCATTTGTTCAAATGTGTGCATATTGTTAAAATTGTTCATAGATTGAAGTAGAATTGCCATAAAATTCAATAAATTGCACAAATTGGTTTGGATAACATTATCTCACAATTAGTGTTTTTCTTTTTCTTTTTTGCAAAATAGTTAGTGGGGCCACTTGGGAAGATCATTTGTTGTAGAACTAATTAAAAACCATTTCAACTATGAGCTCTGGGTGGCCCCATTACTAGATTCTTTATGGTTGCACCAAAATTCTAACCCCTCCTTTATATTTAGAAGTGTTAGCATATGGCTATTATTGTAAAAATCTTTAGAGCTTTTTGATTATTTTGATATTACACATGGGATTTTTTAGGTGAAGAGTTAAATTATTTTTTCTAGATCTAGAAATTACATGTGTTAAATTGTAATAATGTTAAGGGCAATCAATTTTTTTGGTATGGATTCGCATGTGTATATAAAAATTAAGAAGGTTCCATAAAAAAGTGAATCATGAAATTTCACAAGCAAACCAAAACACTTTGTGGAGGAATTGAACCCCTAAAATTGGCCTTTCTAGCATAACTAACAAAAAAAATCAAGCCAAGTTAGCAAATGCCATACATTTACAACTCAAAAAAATTAGCAAAAAGAAATCATTGCGATTTGACTACAAAGAATGGCCAAACATGCCAGTAAAATGGAATGATTCTACCTACATGAAATTTTGTAAAGTATAGAATTATTGTGCAAACATGCACACAAGTGGCAAAAATAGGTAGTGAGTTTATTGCAGAGCTTTCACTTCATAAAAGTTAATAAATAAGCATCTCTCATCTTCCATGTTGCTATACCTTGGCCAATTCTACCAATTTCACATACTTAAGGAAGTCCAAAACTAGTATTCGAAATGTTGTCACAAGATGTTACATTATGGTTAAAGGATTAATGTCAAAAAGTAATGCCATACATGTTTCTACATTTGAATTCATTATGAGTTTGAACATGCCTTGCTAGTAATCAAGGTCATTTGCATTTAGCAATTCAAAGACCTTTCTTTCCTAACCATTCACCCATTATTGGGTTTTTCCAAAGTAGAATGTAACTTTGATAACCTCATGGTGTTTTGCAAATGATGCATTAAAATCTAAATGTAACCAATATTGGGGATACACAATCCCAAGAACATCCTTGACACCATGGGTTGAAAATTGAGTTTTCGATTCTCAAATCAAAACCTTTGTAGTCCTTGCCAAAACACACATAGTTCATAGATTTGCTTGAACATGAGATCCCAAACACTTTTTAAAAAAACACAAAACAAACCTAAAACTTGGAAATAAAATAAAATGCGAACTTGAATTGTATAAAGTTATAGGTTTTAACTTTGTTTTGGTTTTTCACTTGTGAGTCAACAATAACAACACATTTTCAATCATAAATGATGGCAACATGGGGTTTCCAAATTTTGATGCATTACCAAACATGTTGGCCATTCAATTCAAATGCCAAATGTTGAATTTCAAAATTCAAATAAAATATCCACCACATGTGAATGCTCTCATATTTAAACTATAGTAGATATTTGAAGGCCCAAAAGTTGTTTATAATGAACTTGAATACATATTATGAATGTCACCTTGACATACCTCAATAACTATCATCAAATCACACAAAAAAATGTCTTTCATTTGTGTAAATTTAATGCAAGCATGCATGGATTCCAAGAAAGGAAAAATATAAGCAAGTCTAAGAAAAACTCAAAAAACATCCAAAAATTCAACTCGGTTTGTTGGTTTGTTGGGCTATCCAAGGCCATTTTGAAAAACAAAGAACATTTAGTAAGGTTGAACATCAAAATCCATCTTGTCTTCACATTTTGAAAAATCTTGTTTTCCTTTGTTTCCATGAACTCAACTAACTTTGTGAACTGCAAATGCTTCTTAGGTGAATTTGCAAAATAAGAATGCAAGGTTTGTAAGAAAATTTCAAGTTGCATCGCCAATAACAAACCCGAAAATGTCTATGTTGCCAAATTAATGCAATGAGCCATACAATGAACACCTTTTGAATGAGGATCACAATTGTCATGAATTTATTTCATGACATTAGTTTTGGTGCTTTGAAAGACATTGACACCATTTGTCCCAAAGTAGATGAGGTTCTTGCCAATTTTTCTTATGACAAACCATCACTTATCATCACCTTTTTTAGATTATCAAACTTTGATCCTTTTGGGACTTGCTCCAAAGAGATGAAAATCAAGATTCTTACCCAATTCTCCACCACATAATTGTGGATAAACAACTAAAATTGGTTGTAAAATGTAAATACCTCATCACAATTTAGAGCAACATAACAAGTAGCCCCCATTGCAACTTTGGTTGCTCACATAACCTTTTGATGCATGAATTTTGCCATTGTTTGATTTGAGCCATCACCACAATGTTTTTGGTTATTTTTCAACATTGCTAAAGATTCAAATAATGGCTTCATGGATTCATACTTTTACATGGGATGGTTTCTTACAACAAATGTAATGTAATGAAAAATTGAACAACCTTTAAGGTTTTTTATCTAATCCCCGCAATTGCCATTTGGGCAACAACACTCTATCAACTGTAGGAAGCAAGTTTTTGATGAGTTTTTGGCATGGTGACACACTTTTGAATAATATTAATCCTTTTTCTTCACTTTAAATTCTATGTTTTTCTCACCTTTTTGTGCCTTACATGCTTACAAAGAAAATCCCACCTAAAAGCAAATAATTTGTCCTTCCCTTCAATCTAGTTATAAATTTTACATTTACTAGTGTGCAAGTTGCCGTCTACTTCTAAACACAACTTAGCCCATGAAAGTTTTGCAACCCAACATTCTTGAAACTTTGTAGTGGAGTCATAGTTTTATTTCTTAGTTGCTAGCTTTAACAAGTTGGGTAAACCTTCTTTAGGGAAGAAATGTAATTCTTTCAATGACATAAGATCTTCATTGTGCTTTGGGTTGGATTGATAAATGAAGTATTGAAATTGCATAGTGTTTAGAGGAGAAGGGAAAATGTATTAGGAACATTAGATGAAAAAGTTATATTGGGACTAGAAATGACAAAAAACCCACCAATATTTCAAAAATAAGTATTTGAATTTATAACTTTGTGGGAGTTGTGGAGAGATTATGAAAAAAGATTGACACATAGTGAAAATGGCCAAAAGAGAATATAGAAGGGTGAAAGCATGGCAAAGTGTACAACTAAAAGTACTTGCTAGTCTACTTGTTAAGTGAACAAAATGTAGGACCAAAACCCATCACAAAATTATTATACATTCAATTTTTTTAGTTGAAAGATAAATAACAAGATATTTTTTCATTATTATGTATTAATTTTTAAATCTTGCATTGTAAAAGTAGGTTTCAAATAAAATTTTAAAAATTCAAGTAACTTTTAAAACCTACTTTTTGCAATGTAACATTTGATTCAAGTATGTGTCAAGTATATTTTACCAACGAGAAAGTAGATTTGTTTTTTGGTGAAACCTTTGAATATATAATGATCTTTATGCTATAACTTCATACATGTACATTTCATTAAATATTCTACTAAAAAGGTAGGTTTGAACACCATATTGACTAGTCAATTTCAAACCTATTTATTCCCTACTTTTATTATTCCAAAGTTTTTGGAACTTTGTAGTTGATTTGCAATAAACCCAATTGAGGGCTCAATAGTTTCAAAATGAATTTAAAGTAAAATTTGAATCTACTTTCTTATGTTTCCATGAAAAATTGCTTCTTTTTTAACTTGACAATTTTTTTGACAATTTTTTTCGTATACTTTACCATGCTTTCACCCAGAAACCTCAAGATTCACTTATGAAACAACTAGGTTTATTGGAAAAAGTTAGGAAATGGACATAAAATAATTTGGAATAAAAACCTCAAGATTCAGTAATGAAATAACTATGTTTATTGCAATAGTTCACAACGATATTGAATAAAATGGATAGAATCAAATCTTTAAAAAAAGCCTCAAGACTTAACAATGAAACAGTTGGGTTTATTGTAATAGTTCAAAATTACATTAAAGGAGAATGGATAAAAGAGAATTTAGAATAAAAACCTGAACAATCATCAATGAAACAATTGGTATTATTGCAATAAGTCAAAATTGCCTTGAATGAAAATGAACATAAGAGAATTTATAAAACAATTTCAAAACCCACCAATGAAACAATTAAATTTATTATTACAACTTAAAATTGCATTAAATTAGAATGGACAAAAGAGGATCTATAAAAAAAAACCTTAAGATTCATTAGTGAACAACTAGAACTATTGTAACAACTTTAAAATTGCATTGAACAAGATTGGGCAAAAAAGAATCTAGAAAAAAAAACCTCAAGACCCACTAATAAAAAAATGGAGATATTGCAACACCTTTGAATTGCACACTACCTCTTAGAAATTTAAATATCAAATAACAAACAAGGAAGGATGTCAAAATATGTTAACCCTTGGACAATTCGTAATGTGCATACATTTTTGAACTCATGTAAACTTAATGTAAATTGCATTACACCTGCCATAATCCTCCCCAAACGTCTACACATTGAATTCAACCCTAAATTCACTCCTCAAATTGTTTGCAAATTATCATTCATTCAAATCAAAGGGACAAAGGCAAATAACCTAAATTGAAGAAAAATCACAATTTGTAATAAAAAGTCCAAAATTGAGATGTTTTGTTTGTAGCAAATCACCCACTACTATTTTGGTCATACATAAGCATAAAACTAGACAAAGTTAAAAAAATGTTGGAGTTATGCAATGCATGAAACTTACCAAAATAGAACATAGAAAACAAGAATTGCACAAAGTTTCAAAGCACAATACTTGAATGCACATACTAGTTATAATGACATAGTTTCAACCATTCAATGGTTTTCTAGCTTAAGCATAAAATCTTGCAAACTCTTGAAAGGAGATCACAAAGATCGAGGTTGTAGGTAGACTTGAAGAATTTGTGTAGCTTAGATTTGATACTTTGTTGTGAAGTGTCAATAATGAACCTTAGAATCCTAAACAAAAAGTCCAATTTAGTGACACTCATGATTTGGCAATCATGAAGCATCCTCAATAGAACTACATAACAAATTGATGAAAGGAGGGGAAAAGCTTGGGCAAGTAGGCCATAGGAGACAAGCTTGAGCTAAAAGGTGACAAGCTTTTGCATAGAACAAGCGAGAACATCAGGCAAGCTAAGGTTTAGGGTTTTCATGAACAGGCTCATTTGATGGCTCCAATATGGCTCTTTGGTGAGATCTATGGCCCAAGGTGTGGTCACATGGGGAGATCCTACAAGGCTAAATTAGGGTGGTGAAATTCACGATGGGAGGAAACAACCTTCTGGCCATCACATTCAAGGTTTGGATGCTTTGTAATGATTTTACCCTTTTTTTTTGAACTTGTTTTTCCTTTGTACTAGTGGCTGCCTCTTTTCCAAAGTAGAAAAATGGCAATAAATCACCATTAAAAAATACTGCTCACAATGTAACTCTCTTGATGCCAAAATGCATATTCAGGATTCACTCTACCGTTTTCACAGCTCTACCATGGTAAGAAGATCATCATCCCGACTTAAAAGCCTGTGATCTCAGCCTAGCGCCTACTCAGCACCAGATGCACCAACATCAAAGCCCGCACTGTGACTGCATGCATGATGGCCTCTTCGGTATCCTTTGCACAAACACGCAAGGAGCACTAGACGTAGCTTTTCAGTCACAGCTGGGGACCATGTGAATTGATGCAAAACCCATGCAGCAATACCCAAGCTGCAGCCTTTGGCACAATATTCATGGTAGAGCAACCCATCAATATCATGCACTTTACATGGGAATAGGGGGTAAACTGGTAAAGGAATAGGTTGTTGTAATGGTATGTATGTGTTCATTTTTAATTGACGGATAAAGTTTCCATGGTTTCCATCCTCATGCTGTCCACGTCCACTGGAATGGAGTGAGTGAGGAGTGCCGTGATATGGGGTCTTGTTTGGTGATGGAGGCCTTGGAGTTCGGTCCACTTTAATCCCTCTTCTTTGGAGTCTGGACACCGTGCCCCTTTGGAGTTGTCATATATTCATGATTTCTTGGTCAAATTTGGGTTCTGCATTTGCAATGTGGAGTGACAATGGGCCCAGACAGAATGTAAAAAGCAGATTTTGTTAGAGTGTTCAATTTATAAAGCTGAGAGATGGAATCCTCAAGTATGTGGACACAGTATGGTACATGCCTTGCACTGACTGCAACTCCCAGCTGGAACCAGCTTCTTGATTGCCTTCCTGTTTCTTCTTAGATGCAAGGTTTTGCCACATTGGTCTGTGAGGTCAAGGATTGGGTTAGTCAGCAACGTTTTTTTTTTTTCATTTTTATGATGAGGCATGGGTGGCCACCATCCCACAAGGGATTTAGCATGAGTGGCGATGATCCCACCTTAGATTTTAGCATTAATGGCGAAAAATGTTAAGGAAACTGTAAAATCAGTAGAAAAATAATAGAAATCTGGCGAAAACTCCTTTCCAACTGAATGCACACTGGCACTTTAATCCTCATCCAACAGCAGTGTATGGCGAATTGAAGATAAAATCTCTTGTTATGGTGGTTGCGCCTGCCCAACGGAGGGCGAAATCTGGCACCAGTTCGCCAGGAAAAATAAAGGGTGTTGGTCAGGTGAGGTGATAGGTCCTGTAAGGTCTGCTCTAGCTGGCGCAGACAAGATGAAAGTTGTAATCAACAATGAGGCTCAATCTTCTAGGTCGTCAAAAGCCCTTGATGTGGTTCATCCATTTTAGATCAACCCTGCCAAAGTACTCTCAAAGTGTTCAAGAGCGTCTAATTTAGAGATTTAAATGTAGAAAAAACCATTCACTGTAGTTAGACACCACATCATGTGACTCCCTTCCAGTTCTTTAGTGGCACCTTCAGTGTCCAAAGGTACATGTTTGAAGTTGTTCAGCTATATGTGGACATTAGAAGGCCAAAAGGTTTAAACTAGTGTTTGATGAGTACCCAGTTTGGAGCGTTAGAACTGGAACTAGTTGTGAGGTTCCGAACGGGAATGAGGTTCTGGGGTTTTTAAGAATGGAAATCAAACTGGAATTGGGCTCCTGGTTTGTAAAACTGGAACCAGGATTTTTCTGGTTTTTTTGAACTGGAACCAGGATTTCTGAACAAAAGGACTAGAACTGAAGGCCAAAGAGGTTTACTAGCCATAAACCACCAATTTTGGTGGATAAAAATCAGGTTTGATTTTGAAAACCGAAACCAGAACTAAAATTGGAATTTGTTTTAAGAACTTGACCCAGAACCAGATTCCTACAACTGGAACCGGACCCTCTCTAATTTATTTTCTACAATAGGAACCAGAGGTTCTTTATAAAAAGTCAAGAACTGCCCAACAGTGGTTACAACACTGATACACATTTAAATTAACCCGCCAAGACCTCAAAACATTCAGTCCAACATCTTCCTCATACCCATTGCCCAACATAGTAGGAGTATGAGAATTCTGATCAAATCCTCAGGCGACCTCAACATTGGTGTCTGCAACTATACTTGTCAGTGTATGACGTCCATGCCTGCGTCCAGCAACTTGTCTCCAACTTTAACCGTACAGTTCCTCACGAGTACAACCGCTACAAGATAAGAGGGCTAATGTTCTTCCCCTACGTATATGAGAATGGGTTATCAGTCCATTCTTGTACAACTCTACTTACATTTTGGGGCTGCCACAATGTTAAAATACTCTTTTCTCATATCACCTAAGGCTTTGAATAATGTCACAGTTCTTGATGTTTCTCAGTTTGAAGCCTCCAAACAGAAAAGCCAAAACCTTGAAGCCACCCCCACACATTTGGTAGGAATGTTTGTTTGAACGGTATGATTTCCCTGAACAAGTCTATGTCTCAGATGGACAGAGAACGGCAGGGTGTAACTGAAGTTGTGATACATTATCTATTCCATGCTCAGACACTGAAAGAGTGGGTAGTAAGATGCTAGAGGACTATCTATCTGATAGGAATACTCTGAAAATGGATCCCTCTGCTCGACTGACAGGGAGGGAAGGAATGCCAGGGAAGCTATGTTTTGTCCATATGGCTCTCCATTGAGCATTGTCCAAAACATGTCCCGGATTCCAGTAACAAAGGCTAGATAGGTGCGTGATACCAGGTACATTAAATGCTATGACTAGTGCATTCATTTATCCATAGAGGCCAAGATCTGTTCCAGTCTGGGAACTCTAAATTGCCTCACAGTTGGTTGGTCCTGCATGGGGGAACTTGGGTTGGCCTTAGGGACTCATGAGATGGAGAGGAAACTTTGTGTGGAGTAAGCCCTAGGATGTCATCATCATCACTAGAGTTAGGACTCTTGTCTCAAGGAGACCCAATTCCTAATTCTAGGGATGTCATTGTTCAAGGGCCCTACCCAGAGTAAAGAAAGAGGCCAATGGTAAGATCAAACAAGACAGATGTAAAATCAGTGGCTGAGATAAAACTGTATGATGTCATGAGTCTGCTTCATGAATAGGGGAGTTTTACAAAACATAAAAATCCTCCTTGAAATGAAGTATACCATCCTTATTGTGGAGGTAATTTACACCATCATGCCTCTGTTTTACATTAAAGCTTTTCTTTGAGTGCTTTACACTGACTTGTAGCCTGAGTGTATAGCAATTGTGATGCCTGATTGGCTTCTGTATCATGGAGGAATAGAATGCCCACCTTAAAACCACAATGACTCTTGTGACTCTGATACAGAACTTTTTGGTCATCATTCAGAGTCTAAGTCTGCACAGTTGCTTTCAAGTGATACCACTTTCCTGGTATAAATCTCAAAACGGCATTCCATACGATATTTAGCACTATAAAAATGGATGATAACAATTGATCATCCAACTTACTATTCTTCCTTTCCCGAACAGCCCTAAAAGTACATATGAAGGTGAGCATGAAATTCCCAGCTTCACTGTGCGTTGGAAGAGGAGAGCAGCATATTTATCACATCCACACTCGGATTTAGGTGTGTTTTTCAAGAAACCAAAGCTAAGCTGGCATGAAACAAAATCCCAAAGAGCAGATTTGCACGTAGCAGGCGCTTGTCAAGTCAGATTTGCAGCAGTTGCTGAACGAAAGGTTCCGCGTCACCAAATTATATTTTCACTGCTCAATCTGATCCTACAGATGGACAGAGTGTGAAAAATATTTACATTTTTGCGGATTCTATTTTCACAAATTACAGAAAATGTTGCTACTAGAGCTGGTGAAGAAGGATACATTAAAACAAGCTCTGATTTGGAAGAATATATTATGGAAACTCTGGGAAGATCAAAGGTAAAACTGCATGACAAATGTGAAACACGATTGGGAATGTATGGGAACATCATTATGTAGGTTTGAATCACCCCAAAAATTCATCAATCAAATTCAGGAACACAAAGCAACTCCTTAAGGTATGCTGGAAACCCAAAACTCCCTTAGAAATTAACAAAAATCCCTTCAAAATGTAGACTCAGCCATATTCTGGAAAGGAGTTGTTTCATTCAAAACCTACAATTTCCTCACTCAAGGAAGGTGAGGTACCAGTTAGGTCCTGGTTCATCCTGGCCCATTTCCATTTTTCCCAGATGTGTTTAGGGCACCACTCAGTGCCCTGTTCAGAGCTCATGATTAGTTCCCCAATAATAGTGCAATATGAAATGCATGGCATTATGTTATTGAACATCTTGTAGTTCTAAATCTGTACTGCAAAAGAGAATATAGCTTGGGTTTCAGCAAGCCTATGACAGTTGGTCAAGTCTGGAGCCAGCCTGCAACTTGCAAGGTGTAGTGAACTGTGCTGGGTGGATAATTCATCCTTGTGGGAACCTACTAATCTATTGAAGGAGAAATCACTGGTGCTGTGACCCTGTCCGAGGTAGAAAGATGCAGTAAAATAACCAGAACAAGCAGCTCATGGCACAATGACTCTGCACTTTATGACAGGTTTGAACCTGTTCAAACTTCAAATGAAAAGCTTCCCTTACTGGATCTAGCACTTGTCATCTAGATGCATGCACTTCTATAGAACATGCCCATTCTTCATATGCACATACATTACTTCAGATGTCACACATTGGGGTAAGTTCGAGTCAAAATTTTATGTCCAAATCCTACACCCAATCTGTAATCTCTTACCTTTGGGCAGAGCCAACAAAATAACATCCTGCTAGGATAATACATAGTAGTAAGTAGTCTTCATCAGAGAGCCCACAAAGGGGGGCAGTACTTCAGGGAGACTATGCCTGACTGGGAGGAGCAGCCTGTGAACAAGCCCAATGATGGGAACTCCTGGCACTACCTTCCTCTAAAGATCTTAAGTTAGATGGGCTTTCCAACGAGAAAGACAAAATAGTGCTGATTGAAGAATCTGTGCGATGATCCTTTCTCTGCTAGGAAACGTCCCTATAAATTTACATGCTGTAAGTTCACTCAACACCACAGAGACCAAGTCGCACCACACTGAACGCGGTGTTACCATGAAATCATGTACAGGTCTCCACTGCTGGCAGGCTGTACTCTGGAGTGTCCAGCAAATATCAGTGAGTACAACAAGGAACTCCTTGAGTGTACCTCGCTTGCAAGGAGCACCTGTGGTTCAAAAACATTTTTAGTCTACGAATCTGTCAAAAGTGGGTACGATTAAGAGGCGTCCAAAAAAATGAGCGGGAAGTAGGGTATAGAAAGTTCCGGGCGGGGTTCCAATCCCTTATGTCAAAAGTGGAAGAGAAAAGAAGCGCTAGGCTAGGGGGAACTTTGTCACTAATTCCCAAATATAATATGTCTGACAGAAGGACTTATGCGCCGGTAACAGGCATTTCTTGAGCGGTTCCTGTGTCAGGCATAATTGCTGGTGCCTTACAAAATGCATTATAAGAGGATTTAAACGATCTGGTTCCTTGGAAAGTTTGCCAGTGAAGCCCATCATAGGTTCGAGTATATGCGCTAATCCTTCATAAGTACCTACGCAGTGGTCTCATGCTACTACAGCCTACAACTAGCCTTCTTTCAGTCAGATTCCGTGTTTCAGTCTAATTGGGTTTAATTGACTGCCAAAAAGACAAAATAGGAGTGCATGTCAGTCCGTCTGTCAGACATTTCTGTGGAAGTTAGTGTCTCGGGAAGGGGGGGTGGTGTAGGTGCAAACAACCAGCTTCCTTGGTGGCTGTGTCTTGTCAGAACAGACCTTCCAAGTTCCCGGGTCCCAGCCCTTTACCCTCGGAGTTTTTTTTTCTTACCTCAAAATTATGACTTTTAGCTTGGAGAATTCCGCCGCCCAAGTGCCTGCTGTAATGCTATATAACTCCTCTCCCCATCCCTCATTTATACGCACTACCATCTTTCGAGGGAACCATCTCAGTTTTCAAGTGAAGTCCTCTAATACTTTCATCGACTTTCAGCCTCCATTTTGGCGTTTACCTCTGCAGTACTGCCTTACTCTCTTCACTCCTGCTTCCAATCTTAACTGGCTGCCAAGTACAATTAGCAATTCGTGTCCAAATTTGCGAGAGCCAGCTTGAAGTGTAGGCTTATAGGCCACTAATTTTCTCTCTCTCTCTCTCGCTCTCTCTCTCTTCGTGTTGCCGAACCATGCCCACCTTATCTAGTGTTGCTACATCCTTTGGGAACCCTTTGTCTGCATTAGATGCTATCGATTGAGGAATAGCGACTCGAGAGACCTGAAGATTTCTTGTGGAATACTGCTCTCTAGCTTCAAGTGACGTTTCTTTGATCAAACTGCGACACTAAAAGAGGTTGGACAGCGAACATGATGTCCATGACTGAGGTAATGTCATGTTTAATCCACGTCTCTTGCAGATATTAAACATTGAGAGGGACGAGAGGAGAGAGTTCTTTGAGATTAATCACATTTTTCACTCTGTTCAATTGGGTATTGTTTTTTCTGCACAGTACTTAGCTCGAAGTTGATTATTAGTCGGTAGCTTTGCGTAGTACTTGTCTCGAATGTCTCTGTTGTGCATTCTGGTTGATGGTGCACAAGTGAAAAGATGAACTAATGTCAACATGTGGGTGATATGGTGCAGCTTTTCTATGGCGACAACGAGCCAACCTGGGTGATTGGCAATGCCAGCCATCCTGTGAGGGCATACATGCAGCAACCAGCTCGTGATTACGACACTCCTTATACTTACACAGACAGGCAGTACACAGCAAACCGATACATGCAACCAGCTCGTGATTACGAGATTCCTACTTACACAGACGGGCAATATACAGCAAGCCGATACATGCAACCAGCTCGAGATTACGAGATTCCCATTTACACACAGGGGCAGTATACAGCAAGCCGATACATGCAACCAGCACGTGATTACGAGACAGCTCCTGCTTACGCAAACGGGCAATACACAGCAAGCCGGTACATGCAACCAGCACGTGATTACGAGTTTCCTACTTACGAGGAAGACAGGCATTATACCACAAACCAATACCTGCAACCAGCTCGTGATTACCAGATTCCTACCTACACAGACAAGCATTATACATCAAGTCGATACGTCGAACCAGCTCGTGATTACGAAACTCCTACTTACACAGACAGTCAATATACAGTGAGTCGATACATGCAACCGTCTCGTGATCACGAGGTTCGCCCGTACACAGACATGCATCAAGTGAGCCCATATGACATGCAATATGCTGCTCGTCACGAGATTCCTAGGACTCATCCGTCGGAGAACTGGCCTCGTCAATATTCCATGAGCAGCACTCCTTCCAGCCGCAATCAGCAAGTGCCGCTGAGCAACCAAACTGGAGCGGTGCGCTCCAAAAATCTGCTGGTAGACTACTCTTCCCACAAGCTTAAAAAATGAACGGATTTTCAAGTTCATAATCTTCAATGTATGTGATGATTCGCATACTGATTATAGTTTGGGTACGAGATTACCCCTAAGTCGCCTACAGGTTCTAACCCTTAGCACGATGGGTGCAGCCTCGTTTGGAATTGAAGGTGCCATTGTGCTGCGAAAGGTGCGAGGAGAAAGTGAAGGAATCACTCCTAGACATGGACGGTGAGCCCCTTGTGCTATACTGGGTATTTCTTTGCATACAGCTTGTCTTCTATCATATATTACTGCATATCTCCTTTTCTCTTGCTCACCTAGTGGTGGTGAAACAATTTCTACCTGTTGCATTGATCATGTTAACCTTCGATAGGTGGTTTGCCTTCTTCGAGATCTGATTGATGAAAGTGATGAGTCACAAGTTAGGCAACCAAAAGTACCATTCTAACTGTTATGACTGTGATTGATCATGATGCAGGTGTGGAAGGGGTACTATGCGATCAGTCGCACCAGAGGGTGACGATAACAGGAAATGTGCAACCCCAGAAAGCGCTTCGACGTGTGAAGAAAGTCAAGAAGCACTCTGATTTCTGGACGCGTGAGTCTCGTGTCCAGCAATCTGCAGGCGGCTATAGCCCATCCAAGAAACCCTCTTACACTGAGTCCTACTGAGCCTATCAGTTAAAGCAGAGCATCACTCTAGACCGCTCCAGAGGTGTTCCTTGTGTACCTGCACAAAAACCCAACACTTCAGTTATTAGCCTTCAAGATATTAGCAGATGTCTTCCAGTATGATATTAGTAAGTAATCAGATAAAATAACTGATCTAAATAGTACATACAAGCCCGTTGATCTTAAGGGCATGTCCGATAACAAAATTGAGCACTTATAAGATTAGGTTGTCAATGCAAATTGAAGGTGATTTCTTCGGCATAGCCACAATTTCACGCCGTTAGGCTTGAAGATGTTGAAAGTGAGATCTTGGGCATAGGCGCAAAGGGTAGGAAATTTTGTCTGCTACAGGTGGATTCATAAGTGGCCTTAAATCCAGGGCTAGAATATGAGAAAAATGTAATTCAGATGTTAAGTACCAACTGACATTTTAGAGCAAGCTCGTGAGGTCATTGCTCATCCACTAGTAGGCCCAGCCTTCAGGCCTGAGAGATTCATGTATAGTCATCAACTTCATGAATATACATATAACCAAAGCTTATTGCAATCAAAAGTGTCCATCTGGGTAATTTTCCAGTGTACAGTGAAATCCACGACGCTCGAGTCTATAGAAAATTTCCGGCTTCCAGTTTCCCTCTCAATACCTATCTTTTCAAGCTCGGTTTCTGAATTCTCTGTTCTCTCTCTTGGCCAAGGGAATCAATAGCCGACATCTCTTTAGTCTTCGAGAAGTCTAGGCCTCGTGGAAAAATCAGTTGTAGCTCGAGATTTCTTCTGCTCAGATTCAAAAAGATTCGTGAAGAAAATCTCGTGTAATTCTGAATAGCTTGAGATTGCTGTAGTCTTCAACAAGAGCAATTAATAGCTTATGAGGTTGAAAATGAAAAGATCATGAAGATTATGAAGATTAAGCGCAGTTCAAAACTGTCAGGGAGAAATCGAGCGTTATAAGTCACATTAGCTCTGCCCGCTGCGTTCTTTTATTCGTTCAAAATAATTTTGTCCTTTGTGTTTCTGACGTTGCAGTTGCATTTGGTTTCTATGTTAGTTGCAGCTGCTGGATTCGTTGGGTCTCTTGGTAGGTTACCTCCTGTTGTCTGTGAAGTCTACATTACTCGCGCCCCCTGTGCTGGAAACGTATCATTGTTTCTCGTTGTCTCACTCTTCGGTCCAAAAAATGTCAGAGGCTAACATAGGTATAATAGATTCCAAAGCTGCTAGCATGACTGTGAGACTTTTTCTTTGGGGCAGGGAGTAGATAGTAGGCGGGACGCTATCATCGAGCTCTGTCCGGCTCTGGTTTCGCTTGTCTTCTTCCACGTGTTTCTCGTCCCTGCATAGTTCTGCATACGCTATCTACCGCCACCCCAGCACATCCAGCTCTGTCAGGCGCTGGTTTCGCTTGTTTTCTTGCACATATTTTTAGTCCCTGCATGGTTCTGCATACGCTATCTACCCCCATCAAGCTCTGTCCAGCGCTTGTTTCGCTTGTCTTCTTGCACATGTTTTTCATCCAGGGTTTAGGGTTTCATCCCTGCATGATTCTGCATACGCTATCTACCACCCACCCCCCCAGTCGAGCTCTGTCTGAAGTTTTTTTCGCTTGTGAAGCGTAGAAGTTTAATGAAAAAACAATAAACTTTTTGCTAAAAGTAGTTAAGAAAATATAAAATTTTTGTTGAGAAATAAAGGTTTAGCCAGGGAATAAAGTTTTTTTTTGCCAAATAGTAAAAACTTGATAAAAAGAAGATTGAGCTAAAAATATATATAAGTTCCTCTGAGAAGTAGAGGTTTAAACAGGAAGTAAAGAAGTTTTGTTGAGAAATAAAGCTTTTGCTAAGAAGAGAGAGATTTTGGCAAAATGTAAAGGTTTTGCTAAGAGTGGGCAGGGTGATGGTAGGCTTGGCAGGTAGAGATAGATGGGCAAGGTGTACGTGAATAGATGGACCTGATAGGTAAGTAGTTTGGGTGGGCAGGATGGGTAGATGGTGAAATTTGTTTTTATGGGTAAGTAGGTGAGAGAAGAAAATGACCCAACCTCAATGCATGCACAAGTCTAATAACTTGCATGGGCTTAAGTTCATCCAAAATGAAACTGATGCAGTCCTGGAGGTTGGGTCACTTATGCCCATAGCACTATTCAAAAGGACAAGCCAAAAAAGGTGTGAACAAGCTCGATAGGGTATTTAGCATTATTTGGTACTAGGGGTGTGTCGTTTCCCCTCCTCAACCCCCCAAAAAGACCCTCCTAGGACAAGCCACTTTCGGTCAAAACCATTGTCTGGATGTAGCTGTTTGTAAAGCACATGACTGTCTTTTCTTGTTCGGTCTGAATTGCCTTGGGTTACAAGTTGCAAACAAGAGAGAACAAACATGATCACAATTAGGACTCACTTTCTGACCACTCGGAGCAAAGCTAACTTCCTCTTGCTATGTGAAAATTGTTTTCCATGTAAAGCCCCAGGGGGAAGCCTGAGGGTGTGGGCTTTACCAGAATAAGGGTCCCATGAGGTGGATACGCCATGGGTACCCATTCGACACTCACTGCGTTTTGTAGGGGAAAAGGAACAACAGCAGGCGTTCCAAAACACGGAAGGCCCACCTAAACAGACATTACTTATTTTAGAACATCTGCTGCCCTATTACATCTTGTAACCTGCAACCACACTAAATGAATGCGGCCAGCGTTTTTGTTTGTATTTGTTCCTTACTATGTGCCGTATTGATCTAGAATTCTGCATGATTTAGTGGAAGGATGCAATTGCACGGGAAAACTTTGTAGTTCTGGTTATTATTGAATCTTGGTATTGCAAGTGAACTGATTAGCAACTTAACCCCAGTTTCCATGGGAACCAGCCAATATCCCAATTGAAAAGCCAGAACATACTATTGGCAATTCTAGCATTTCTTTCGGGGAGAAACATTCTGTTTTAACTTTCAGCTGTTAAAAACAAGGTGTGTTTCACACAATGGCCCTGCCATATATATGGTTTTATATGCAAAAAGGAAAATCAATCATTCATGTGATTGATGTTTTTTTGGCTTCATTTCCTACTCATATTTTAAAAGAAGCAAAGTTATGGATCTTTAACATTTTATGTCTTTTTTTGTTAGGGAAGCAAAAGTGAGATACATGGTTTGGTAATTTGAATACAAAATATGTTGGTTCATGGTTAGTCCAATAAGCTTCTATACTTCCTTATTGACATCATGTTAAAATGGCATCATTCCATATATGGCCTAATTGTGAATCATAAATTGTTGTACTTTTTTAAAAGGTCAAAGCAAAATTATGTTGATGCATATAATATGTTAGTTGTTTTGATGATGTTGTGTTTTTCAGCATGTCCACATTAAAATCACCTATGAATATTGTCGAGCAATGATGTAGAGCTTTTATATAAATGTTTGTGATCAGAGACTTCCAGAGAAAGTTGAAAAAAACTTTGAATATGTGTTGTGGGGGGGTTTATAAATAACAACAACATGAATTGCTCTTTTTATATCAATGTCGAAGGTTGTTGCAATAATTTCAATACCATGTTTTTTATATGTTTCATGTGTATGTAATGTGTTATTTGCATCATAAAGCATAATAATGCCATGTCCATCATAACATGACAAAATTGAAAACTTCTGATTTGTTAATGCCACAATACATTCAAATTCCATACTTTTTATTTGTGTTTCATTAAGGCATTGTAACCCGAAATTAGGTTACATCAAACTCCTGGACGTCACTAATTAGGGAAGTTAGGTCGTTTGTTAATTAAGCCGTTGGTTTCTATGACGGCTGCTTTTACATGGGAAGCTTTGCTAGATTGGGGAGAGGAGTTGTACTGAGGAATTTGCATGACGACTACACTGAATGGGTATGGAGCTTGAATGGCGGCTCCAAATTATGACTGAGGTCGGCAATGCAATTATGGAGAATGGCGGTTTGGGGCGTGAGGGAGGCGGCACTGGAGAATTTGAGAAGCTTCTGGAAGAAGCCAACGGAAGGCTGAGGAAAAAAGATCAGGAAGGTTGTTTTTAGGAGGACAATTTTGTGAGATGGGTAGCAGATAGTTGTGAGGCAGGAGAGAGGAGCTAGGAATTTGGTAGAGAAGAGCTTAGCTATGCTTGAGATTTTCCGATGTGTCTGATGTATAATTGAGCTCCTATTGCAGAAGTAGACAAGAGGAATTAAGGAGAATAAAAACAATATCTTGAGGCACCATCGGACCCTCTTCTTTCTTTGTGTGAACTTCTAATGGCAAGAATTGCTTGAGCTTTCGAGGATGTACATATTCTATGAATAAAAATGAAGAACTTTTTTTTGGAATTGCATCAGTGTAGAGATGCATGACCGGAAGTGTGTGTTGTTGAATTGCTACGTCGTTGTGCCTGTCAATCTTTGAATCGTTAAGGAATCAGGGAGAGCAGGAAGCCAGTTTGAGTCTTGGAGATGTTGAGCTGTCAGTAGGTGTGAGATCAATCTGTGAAACATGGACGCCAAGGTTCACATCAGATAGTGTATGCGCTGTTTGTTTTCATAGGACCCTCTTCTTTTGGTATTAGAGCCGGTTGCGTAGTTGTGGCCAATATAAAGCTGATGACGATCGAGGTAATATGAGACGTGAGAATAATGTCTTCATCTAGTGGAAAAGAGATTCATGTAGAGCCCATAACACAGGAAAATCGTGAACTAAACTTGGTTCGTAGGTTCGATGTCTGGACCATTCAGAACGGGCCACAAAGGGGAGCCATGATCTTACGATTTCTAGGTTTTGGTATAGTTAGAATTATAGGTATAAATCCTGACCAAGCTCGGGTAGGGGACATCGTTGTGGAAGTATCCCACAGTGGATTCTACACCAGTGCACGGGTTTGGGTGAGAGTGACAGATGGAGCAAGGGGGTGGGCATGGACCTCAGAACTTCAGGACAGCTTATACTTCACCTCCTACCTTGCGTACGGTCGCTCCTGGCCTTGCAGAAAGGCAATGCAGTGTCCCAAGGCTGGGGGACATATGGATTCCTAGATTGGAAGTGTCGCCAAACCATTTTGTGAGGCTGTACATACCTGGAGTAGAAGACCTGTTTCAGGAGGGAGATCGCTTGTTTTGGGTGGAGCATAGCGGATCCAGATCCTGCCTGATTAGCTGGAGGGTGTGGTTAGGACAAGAAGGACAATGGTGATTTCAACAGCAGTCGACGGATGAGCAACGTTTCTCTACCCTCCCATCAAACTTTGAACCTTTAAGACCTGTGCATGAAGGAGCTCAGTTAGAGTTCAGTGTGTAGTCCGACGTCTATGTTTTTGTAATCCGAGTTGAACTGCAGTAATGAACAGTTGTTGAGTTCATACATTTTGTCTGAAGGGCTTTGTGTCTGTAAGCAGTTTTGCTATTTTCTCTGTCCTAATTACGCATCTTCAAGATGACTAGTCCACAAGGCATGGACGAATTGTTCTAGGGGCGCGATCATGAGGATGTTAGCGATTGGGCTGAACGGCTCAATATGGCGGCAGAGGTGCACGACCTCAACGCGGACAAACTTTTCAAGATTGCCAAGCTCAATTTGAGAGGCAGAGCCCGGGAGTGGTTCCGAAAGCTGCAGCTGGCGCAGGCCGACTGGCTTGAACTGAGAACACTGATTTTGCAGAAGTATGGCCATGTGGACACTGATGACATTCGAATGAAGTTCAATGTCATCAAACAGGAACCCAAGGAGCGGGTGCAGAGATATTTTGAGCGATTGGATAAGCTATTTCAGCGGGGGAAAATTCTCGATGCTGAACAAAGGAGGCGATTCTGGGTAAGCTGAGACCAGAAATTAGGAAGATATGTGTTGTTAGGACATACACTGACATAGAAGAGATGGTGGGTGCTGCCACAGAACTTGAGAGGGTGCTGGGTGAGCTCAACGAAACTCCATTCGAACCTCTGAAAGAAGAACAGGAGGAGGGAGTTGCTAAGATAATGATGGAGAAGCAAGTTAATGCTTTCAATGATACGCTGATCAATTTCATGAAGGGGAATGTGTCTAAACCTGTCACATTATCCTCTTCTAGCATGTCTGTAGTATGCCAAATTTGTAGAGGAGGAGACCACACTGCCATAGCATGTCCGAGGCTTAATGAACCCCAGCCCAAATGTGCCAAATGTGGGATGCCGCATAGGACAGGGAATTGTGGTGTGAAGTGTTCTTTCTGTGCAGGATTAGGGCATTCGAAGGACAGATGCTGGAAGAAACCAAGGGATGGGAAGACGCACCCCGGATTAGCTAACTTCCTGGAGGTAATGCTGGATGATGAAGAAGCGACCCTGCACCAGCTTAACGAGTTGTGTGGGAGTGAGAACTTGTTCTCCTACACTCGGATACCAAGAAGAAGAATGCCTGTGGAAGTGACACCAGCAGCGTCTGGATTAACAGCTGATGCCACAATTGAAAGAGTAGGAGTGAATTGGAAAGAGTTTGTCAAATCAAAGATTCTTTCCCATTTTGTCAAAGGAAAGGTATCACTGACGCCGATGGAGACAGTGATGATGATACCAAGGGAGTTGGAGCACCTGGAGAATCTTGTAAAGGTAGCTCGAAGGAAGAAAGATACGGAGGATGCAAACACTCAAGTGTCGATGGTTTCTGTTGTCCCAGCACTTAGACGTCTGTGCATCAACAAAACGCACAGGAGCAAAACTGACGCGCTCCCAAGTCACGGGGTGAAACCCACTTGAGAGTTTCACAAAGTCAAGTTGCGGAAAGTTGAACTTGGTAGCACGCTCCCGGCTTCCAACTCTAGAAAGGGGTAGAGGGTCGAGTTGGGAGCCCTGGGATTAGACTAGGAAGAGGGACTAGCTTAGCTGGTGTGAATCTGCATCCAAAAACCAACCAAATCGGGTTAGTTTAGCATTCGGGACACCCTTTGGTGTTAGGACTTGCCACGGGCACTTGGACACACAAGACTCACCACAGCCCGGACTCGAAGGAAGCCACCACCTTCCCCTATATAGTATTCTCTGCGGCTGGTCGCGGAGGCTACATCCGAATGGCACAAATTCCCGGGACTCCCGAA
>Ga0209611_10003475_pt1 | contig 27279 bp, 23 predicted proteins | sample S1TSphgellanicum_3_FD_187693 | JGI IMG/M metagenome (GOLD analysis project Ga0209611, IMG submission 187693) | Host-associated microbial communities from peat moss isolated from Minnesota, USA - S1T2_Fc - Sphagnum magellanicum MG (SPAdes) (version 2) | ecosystem: Host-associated > Plants > Peat...
CTTAGGCAATCTTTGTCAAGGTTCAGATGTTCAAACCATCGTTTGGAGGTAGAGTGTGGCAGGCATGCAAAGCCTGAGAGTGTCCCGAGGAGAGATAGGATTTGTCGTCTATGTTCCCTAGGAGCTGTTGAGGATGAAGACCACTTGTTATTAGTGTGCCCAGCTCACCATGACATTCGTTGCAAGTTTAGTCAACAGTTAGGGAAACAATTGACACCGTGCAGCTTACTTCCTGAATTGATGCATTCGGCTAATCAGAAAGCGGTAGCTTTGTACTTAGTTTCTTGCCTAGACAACAGGAGTGTTTTGCTCAAGTCAACTTTGTAATTGTCGTCAAGTGGATCTCTCTGGTCCGGGTATTGACGTTAAATTAAAAGAAAGAAAGAAAGAAAGAAAGATACAGTAGGTAGATGTACAACATCTTATTTATTGGCAGGGTCAGCGTGTTTGTGATGCCTTTGTTTATTTTGGGTGAGGCAAATGTTCATCACTCTGCAACCAAAAAAATTCAGTATGACTCTCACAAAGGATTTATGTGAAAAAAATGTGCCAAAGTTGATGGACTTTGGGGAAGGAATATATATATATATATATATTTTCAAGAGACACAAATGAAAAAACTCATTGCAAAGAGGTTCAAGGAATAAATTTTTGAAATCACCATATTTGGACAATGGGTTCCAGCAGTTCTTAAAATTTCTTACTTTCCTCTGCACCCTGTAGCCAAATTATGTCAACTACGTTTTGTGGATGATAGCCTGTCTGGCTACATCACAAAATTAAAATGAAGAAAAACCTTGCCAAGGACACTTGCATCACAGGAACAAAAAGAATGAATAAGAAGGCTTGGTTCCAGCTTTTTATTTTTTGTGGCAAAGTTTCACCACTTGGTAACCAGGAAAAAGGCCCTTCTATTTCTACAAAGTATTTTCTGAGAAAAAAATCCTCCAAATTCACCATATTTCAAAATCGTCATTTTAGACTATAGGTTCTTGCAAGTTGCCAATACAAGGTTTCAGAAAATTTCTACTTTTTTGTCTGACATGTGTCATAGTACCTTGGCCATTTCAACACTTGTCCGCCGAATAATGAATTAATTTTGAAATTTTCATTTCAACAAATAAAATATTCCAAAATATTCACTATTATCCTTCACAATATTTTTTGATTTGGAAGAATTTATTTTTGAAAATTTCAACATTTCTGAAAATAATATAATTAGTGTCAAATTGGTCAAGGTACTAAGGTATCCAGATTCCGTTAAGCCCATCCACCTACTTTGGGGAAGCGGGGCAATCGAGGAACTTCAGGAGATTGGATTTCAATGGGACAAATGAATATACTTGGGAAAGTTGGACATCTGAGAAATAGAGCCAATGAATGAACTTGGGCTCATTGGTAATGGATGAATGTAAGTAAATTGGACAACAAATGAATTTGAAGAAGTTAGATAATGAGACAATTTGGGGAAGTTAACCAATTTATAAACAATCTTGAAAAGTAGAACAATGAATGGACTTAAGGTAATGGGACAATCTATACACATAGGACATTTGGGAAAATTTGACACAAAAACTTGCTTTTTAACTGTAAAATTAAGTAGCTTTTGCTGTTGGCCAAAGTGTGAAATGGTTACTCAACTATTTTTCCTTTCAAAACCATTTTTCATAATTTAATTAAATTTTTAACCTGGGCTTTTTTTTAAACCTGAAAAAACTGAAAAAACAAGTTTTTCCAAGATTGCTACAAAAGGTGTGTTCAAACTTCCATTTAGTTAACATTGATTTATTGGGAAACAGATGGACAAGATCCATTGTAGAAAAGAAACCAACAATTTTTTTAAAAAATCATTTAAGCATCCTTTTCCATTGTTGGCTACCTCCTGGAACTTGATGTAGAATATAGCAATTTCATTAATTGTATTTTCATGTGAAATTTGGCAATCAAACACCTCAAAAAAGACATATTTTTGCATTCTTCAAAAACAATTGGCCAAATTTTTTAAAAGTTGAAGTGACAACTAGTCCAAGTATACTTTTTGCTCATCATTGTGAGTATTTTGGCTCGTCTTTGTGTCTTCGTTGTGAGGGTTCAGCTCCTTGTTTATTTACTCTCCAATCTTGTCTGCTTCCCACCTCTAGTCATTAATGTTTCTCTTTTCAATGTTTTGTTGTTGAACATTTGGTGATTTTTTCCCCAAAAAGTAGCAAATTTAGTGGAATATAACTAGAAAATTCCCCAAAACTCCCAATTTATTGTGGAAAAACAACACAATGTGTCAATGGAAAATACATTATTAACCATTGAATACCAAGAAAAGAAAGTTCAACAAACATTGGGTATGTGACCCAACAGCCACCGGTGCACCGTCAATTAGAAACCAGTTATGACCTGGTTGTGATGAACCACAATTGAGTTGCCTTGTATATACCTATCCTTTAGACCATCCTACATCGCCCTCATACTACGTATGTAACCACTATGTATAGGTAAGTGTATATGGAATGTAAGTGGTTGTTATGTAGGTAGGTAATTACATGAAACCTAGGTGACTAGTAGGTAGATAGATACCATTGTTGGGTGGGTATCACAATTTTATTATGCCCATTGGGTTCAGGTTTTACAAAGTAATTTACAAAAAGGTCTAGTTCTCTAAAAATAAAAAATTTAAACTTTCTAGCTTTGGCAAGGGTATCAACAATTAAAAATAAATAAAATTAACCGGTTTTCACAATCCTAATTCTTAGAAATTTGAGAATAGCTAGTTATCTTTTGCCAATTCTCACAAATTGGGTTTTTAAATTAAATATTAATTTAATTTTAAAAATTAAATTATACAATAATTAATTTAATTTTATATAATAATTAATTTAATTATTTCATCTTCTTAGTTTTTTCCCCATCAATTTTTAAAAATTATATGAATATTTTTAATAATCCTTTGCACAATTGATTTGATATGATGCAATAGGTGTTCATTTTCAAAGGTTTTAAATTGAAATTGAAATTTAAAATTTTATCAAATGGATTTTTGGTTTGAATTCGTCGACATTCATATGAATGAAAAAAAACTAATTTGCTATGATTGCCATGGTTTTAAATGGTAAAACATAAATATTTCTACAATCTTGACTGTTTTAGGGCCCATTTAACATCCTTTTTGGCTCATTTTATTGTGATTGCACCTTGCCACATCAACAGCGCACAATCATAAAATGTTATTATTCACCAAAAGTTACAAGAATGAATGAAATTTTTTATGATTAAAAATAGATTAAATACATTTAATTTTTTAATATATTTGTGTAAAAATCATCAAGTCATGATATTGGTTATAGTCACAAAACAATAATACCATGTGGCACCATAATGTCTTTTACGACAACACAATCATATACATGAAATTGTAGTAAAAAAAAACGATAGTCATTTTATTAACCAGTTGTAAAACCCAAAATGTGTTGTTGTGCAATCAACATTTTTGATGCTCATCAAAGTTGTAAATACTTGATGCGATAAACTTGCAATGTAAAATTCATCAAAGGTTAACAATTTTCAAATAAATGATTACGCACAACAAAATGCATGACAACATTTTTTCAAATTGTAATTTACCATTTATTAATCTAGCCATTTTTGGGCTCCCCAATTTAACATCACACTTGTAGTGCATTGTTGTGGATTTTGAATGATAAATTAACATTTGTTGATGACTTGTACCACTTTGCATAACATTGCTTTAACATCCATTTTTATGTTAAATGCCACATAGTTTTAATGTTATTGGGTGCATTTTAGATAAAAAGAGCCAAATGTGGCCACTTGGTTAGTCCTTACCAAGGGCTCACGGAAAAAAATGTGCTGATGTGGTTAGTAATTAAAATAATTATATGGACAAGGCAGGAATTTTTCAAAATCCAAAAATGGAACGCATAGGGTGTGCATAATTAAGCACATCCAATCTTACAAACAACACATCATATTTTTCTTTACGAGCCTCAAGGGCCATTCAAGCTAGGACATCTTGTGTTCAATGAACTTTGCATTGTTTGACTTTGGTTGTATGGAGCTTTAGTTTGTGTTGCAAATTAATCAAGTGCATTTGTGGTTGTGTGATTTTAGTTTAGTTTTTTGACCTATACAAAGATAGATTTGCTTGTCCCTGCCTACTGTACATAATGAAAGAAAAGAAGGAAATAAAAACAAAGTCTAGGGAAAGGGGAATCCTAGAGTTTCCTCCATGGGAATTTGTAGATTATAGTTTGCAAACAAAGGATTATTTTGTGACTATGAGGGAATTGAAAAACATGGGGATGAACCATTGAATATATATAACAAGTGAGCATGTCATTCAGTTAAACATAGATGAGGTTTTCGGTCCATTGAAGCAATTGAGGTACAAGATCACAAACCCATTCTTGTGTCTAAACACTAGAAGACACCTTGTGAAGTTCATTTCTTTTTGAATTCTTGAAATGTTCGTAAGTGACAATAGAACACTTGGAACGCAAAAAGATAAAGGCAGGAGAGAACCTCACTGGTCATAAGTTCATGATGACATATTATAAGCATTAAACTTTGCAAGCTTGAGAGGTATTCTTTTCTAGTGAATCGAAACCAAAAAAATATGACACACAAAATTTCTATGATTGAAGAAGAGGTGAGTATGCGATCTTTATGAAGTAGTTGTAAAAGATCATTTTTCATTACTTGTGGTTTTGTTACTGTCCATTTCAGCAGCTGTTGTGTTTGACAAATCTACTCCAACCTAAAAGCTTAGTTTTTGTTCTTTTTCACATTGGCCATGGTAGCTATGCTTCTTCAAATTGTGTCAATTCAAGTTTGTGTGCTTTTTTTTTTTGCATTGGTCATAATAATCGTGAAGGTGTTCTCATAAGTTGTAGCTTTTGTTTTGTGGGTAAAGGCTTGCAAACAAAAGGTGTAAGCTTTAAATATTCCAACATAACTACTTGCTTCACCATTCAGAGATTCTTGTCTCAGCTAATCAAAGGTATCAAGATATCCACTGCATGGTACACTTACTTTGTACTTATAGTAAATCTTCTTCAGTGTTGACATCTCCAGCATTTTAATTAGAGTGCACAAACCTGTAAGAGATGCACTTTAACATCTACTATCAGCAGGTGAGCTCCTAAGTCAAGCAGCTTTGTTTGATCCCCCAACTTTGACGTACTAGAGGCAAAAGGAAACCTTGCCTGCTGATCAACAATCTCCCTTTGTTTTCCAGAATCATCAGGCATGCATGCAGTTGTAAACAGGTCTCACAAACTCAATTTCTAAAAACTGTTACTGACACATACAGTACCAATGCTCTTGAGAGAGGGATACAAGTTCTCAGTATTGTTCCAGAGAGTATCAGAGATTGGCACTCACTTCACAAATAATCAGCAACAAATGTGAGAACAATGACCACCATGTGAAGAGACCTGCCATTCTAACTCTAGCGAGGATGAGGAGAAGTGTCACTACACCGTGTGAAAGCATTGCTTAAATGCACATAGCCTAACAAAAAATAGTCAAATCCCCCACACAGCTCAACACCAAGTTCAGCCACCACACACAATGCAGACATCCTCCTTCCTATCTATTACAGAAACAGAGTATCTGCACATTATAGTGTAGCTGGAGAAATGCAAGATCCAGTCAAGCTGCAGGTACATGCAAAAAGCGGATTGAATGTGCAGTGATTCTCTATCATGTCTTGGGAGAAGACATGGCTGCAAATGCAAGGAATCTACTACCAGCAGTTGGGACAAAGGTGTTGGTGCAATTTTCAAGAACAAAATAAACCCAATTCCCATCCTGTCACCCCCAGGGTCCATCCGGCCTGCTAAATCACATGTCCTCTTGCACTTTCAGCTTTGACCTGCTGCATCTTCAGCTCTCACTCCCTCTCTTGGTTCTTCAGCAGCCTCCTCCTAGTTTTTGATAGAATCAGAAGCCACAAAATAAATTTGTCATTCTTTTTACTAAAATGCTTCAAAATTGAAGGGAATTGTTAATCAGTGAACATCCAGAATTGTTCAAATAGACATATCTGTACAGCAGCATCTGCTTACCTGCATATCTGACGTCCAAAGTGTAAGGTTATCCCGAAGCAATTGCATGATAAGAGTGCTGTCCTTGTAAGATTCTTCCCCTAATGTGTCAAGCTCTGCAATAGCCTCATCGAATGCCTGTATTCCCAAGGAGTGTCCTGTTTTAACATGCCTCCTAAAGGGGCATCTTCTTGAAGAAGGAAAAAACACCAAGAGTTTCTGTTGCTATTACAAAGCTGGTCTGAAGAAAGAAACATGAGATTGCAAGACTAACCACAATACAAATTTGTTTTTTCCAACTTGCTCAAGGAACAGGAAAAAAAGGAGGTCTGGACAACACACCTGCTTTGCAAGAGTGCAGGCCCGGTCAGGTGAGTTCAGAATTTCATAGTAGAATACTGAGAAATTCAGTGCCAACCCCAATCTGATGGGGTGAGTGGGAGTCAATTCTGTAAGTGCAATATCCTGCATTTGAAGAAGAAGATCACAACTTTCCACAACCTTAAGTGCAACAGCATAGCAGGCAGGGTTCACAGCCGATGTTCAGAAAGAACAGTTACATTATTTATCATGTCCCTTTGCATCTGATGTGCAAGCACAAAAACGATAATGGAACTTACTTGAGCCGCCTTGTACGCCACTAATGTGCTCTCCGCTGCCTCTTTTCTCTCAGCGCCGGTCCTAAACTCTGCAAGGTATCGGTGGTAGTCTCCCTTCATCTTCAAGTAGAAAACCTTGGACTCCCCTGTGGTTGAGGTCGGAATGAGATGCGTATCAAGCAGCTTTAAAATACTGTCGCAGATGGCGCTCAACTCCTGCTCCACCTTGCTCCGGTATTCTTTGATGGCCACCACATGCTCTTCGTTCCCTTTACTCTCCTCCTTCTGTTCAATGGACGAAACGATCCTCCAAGAAGCCCTCCGGGCCCCGATCACATTCTTGTACGCCACAGAGAGCAGATTCCGCTCCTCCACAGTAAGCTCCCCAACGTCCACGGTTTTCACCACCTTTTCCATGGCCTCCACCATTTCATCGTAACGCTCCGCCTGCTCCGCAAGCTTCGCCATGTACACATTCTGTTCTCGAGTCTCCACCGCCATTCTTCCTCACCACCTTAGCACGTAAGGGAAAGAAAGGAAAAGAAAAGAAGAGCCCCACCAAACACCACGAAGGCAAGCAGATTACAACAGGCGAAGCTCAAGACGAAGAAGGAAGAAGACCCATAAAGCGCAGACAAAAAGAAGACACAGAAGGAGCAGCAGCATCAGCAGAAGCAATAGAGAAAAATTTGCAAGAGGGAGGAGACGAGGAGACGAGGGAGAAGAAGTAAAAAAAAGTTGAAAACCCACGTGAAAACTGAAAATGGACACCTAATTAACTATTATTTGTTAAAAACATGAATTTAGCAAATGGCCTTAGTAAAGTTAGTTGGGGGTTCATGGCCACCTTTTGCATGTGGTTGTCGGTTCAATTCTTCACTGACTTGCAGCCTTCTTTTTTGCTAACTATCGATATATAGCCAAAAAGCTATATTAAAAATTGCACCTGCTAAAATCAAGTTCTTTTTGAGATTTTCAATAGCCAGAATTTGAAAAAAAAAGGGAAATTTTGCCAGATTTTTTTACATGATTCAAGTATGTGGCCAAAAATATTGAAGGATGTTTGGAAAATTCTACTTTCATATTTAGCTTGTAACCACATTTGGCTAAATTTTCATATGGATCATTGTTACTTTGGATACATCACAAAATTGACCAAAAAAAACACTCTCATTAATCAATGATAGACTAGGTAATTCAATGAGAACGTGCGAGTTACTATGAATAATAGTCCAGGTGTGTGGGTATCAACACTATCCATGATAACCAACATGCTTGAACTGGTTACCAAACATAAGGTACTGCGCAGAGGTTTGAGAATGGTGATGTAACTCTCTTATAGTTGGATGAAAAAAACATGTAACCCTTCTCTCAATGGATGAGAATTCATACCCATAGTGGCATTTGTCTAGATGATGTACACAAGAAAAAAGAAGAGCCAGAGGTTATATAGATGGGGAGTGACTAGAGGAGGACTGATCCATGTTTGAGGACCTTTTAATGGTCGGTTATGGACTAGGTACCTGCCAAGAACACACCAGTGTTGTGCATGTAAATGGTTTAGGACTTACACTCTGTTTAAGTGTATATCTTATAATGAAATTTATTGGCTGTGCCCCAAACTTGGGATAGGAGCATTGGGGGGAACTCATTTTGGATGGGTATAGGGGACCAAGAATCTAAAAGAGGCGGAATGGATAAGCTTGTCCAAGTGTAAGTTTTTCTTTTTGCAATGCTAGGTTGGGTTAAATTGGTAGCTTGGGGTGGGATGGGAAGTGAGGTTTGGGATTTTCACTTCCTTAAGGGATTGTTTTTAAAGATTTGGAGAATGTTTTTGCTAGAGGGGTAATGATTTTTTCACATTGCAAAGGAGTTGTTTTCAGGGGGGGGTGAAAAGAGTTTAACTATTCATAGGGGTTGGGGGGTCAAACTTATCATTTTTATATAACCTCAAAAGTTATATTTGCAAAGGCTTCTATGTTAGGTATTGATGAAGTCACTTGAAATGCCTTGGCTATGATGGAATAGGAAGAAATATGTAGAGTTTTTGTTGATCAAGGTTGAGTTAATTGCCTTAAGTGTTGTCCTCATGAACCAGACTTGGAATCAACCCGTAATTTAGTGGACTCTATAGAGTGATGAGAGTTTAAGTGAAGAGGAATTTCAATATAAGTGTTTGTAAGTTGTCTAAGCCTTTAGACTTTCATGGCAAAAGCAACACAACCCTAGAGGAAGTTATTTTCTTCTGAAAATTCTAAAAGAATTATATAGTGAAATTTACAATGAAGCGAAATAGATTAAGCTTGTAACTTTGATGTTGCATGGTAAGGCCCAAATGTGGTGGTTCAAGGTGGATCAAAAAAACATGTGACAAACCCCAAGTTGAAATTTGGATGGAATTTAGCAAGTTGTTCATGGCTTAATATATGCTAAAAAATTATTTCATTAGAATCAAAGAGGAATTGATACAATTATGCCAAGAGCGGATGACCTTAACCAAATACAAGTGTTGGTTTGACGTACATATCTTCTACTTTTTGCCCTTGGTGGAATTGGACTGTATTTTTGTTTTTATGAATGGATTAGATGACCATATAAAGTATATGGTCAAAATTTATAACCCTAAAATCGTGTTGGAAGCTTATCAATTGGCCATAAACTTTGAGAATCGAGAGAAGACCAATAAGAAACCTTTTAGGAAAATAAAAGATGGCCCCAAAATGGACATTGAGCTCTATGGAACTTGGATTTGTAAAGAAAAATGAAAAAAAATCCAAAAGACTTGGAAGCTTAGACAATGAGTTGGACTAACCACAAAGGTACTTAAAAGTTGAGTGAGGAAGAACATGAGGAAAATAAACAAAAAAATAAGACCATGTTTTTACTTGTCATGAGGCTGGTCATTGTTGTTTCCAATTTCATAAACGTTCAACAAACAATAGCCCTTCTGTTAACTACCCCAAAGGAGAATTAGGAAGGAGGTAATAGTGGAATAAGAAACAAGGCATCACAAACACACTGGCCCTGCCAATAGAAAAGATGTTGTACATTTACCTACTGTGTACACACTCTAAACACCAAAATAATCTGTTCCAATTTAAACAGTCTAAACACTTTCACAAAAGAAACCAATTCATCTAATGTGAAACCGGCTTTAATAAAGTAAAACTTACAAAAATTGGATTCAATGTGATAGTACCTGTCCCTGTGGGGGCAGGGCCCAACAAAGGACCTATTAGGGTGGATTCAAATAACATCCATAATTTAATGCCAGAAACCTTTGCAGCCACCCTAGGTTTACCTTTGGGAACCATGAACCCTTTGTAAGATCTTGCTACTTAATGGACAAATTTATAACACTAACCTTTACTTGGAGGATGTTCTAGTTTAGTTTCCAAGTTTGGAGATATGCACCAATTTAAAAATTTGGCTTTGGAGCCATCTATGATAGAATTTTGGGGATGCAGTCGCTAGATTCAATAGATGCTTGTGTGGTATGTAAATGTCGATTAGTTTGTGGCACCAAACTGGATGGTACATCTTTTGAACTTCACAAACCCTACCTAATACCTTTTTGCTTTTGACAATTCAATTGAAAAAATACATACATGAAATTGTTTTTGGCATACATGTATGAATCAATCAAAGGTCATGAAAAGGAAAATGAATCAAACGCTTTGTTGAATAATTTATTGGAAGAATATTTTGATATTTTTTCAATGAACTTATCAAGAATTCTACCAACTAGGGAAGTGGATCATACCATTGACCTAGACCCTAATGCGAAACCATTTGTTAAACTCCATATCATCATTCCTATATGGAAAACAAAAAATTGGAACGAGTAATGACCTTTTAGAAAAGGATACATAAAGCTTAATAAGTCCCTTTGGGGTGCCCCTATATTTTTTGTTAAAAATAAAGATGACACCCTTAGACTTTGTGTGGATTATAGGGGTTTAAATAAGGTCATGTTCAAAAATAAATATCACCTACCAAGGATAAATGATCCCCTATATTATTTTCATGGTGCTAAGATATTTTCCAAAATAGATTTGAGAAGTTCCTATTGCCAAATTTGTGTGGAAAAACAAAATTTACTAAAAAAACCAATTATGGGCACTATGAATTAATTGTATTGCCATTTGGGCTCACAAATGCCCCAACCACCTTTATGAACCTTATGGACTCATACTACTTGGGTAAATTTTTGTTTTTGTTTTTATATGATATATTAATATGTACTAAATTCACAGAAAAACACATGGAACACTAGAAGGTTATATTTGAAATCCTAAAAACCAATAAGCTATTTGTTTAAAAAAGCAAATACAATTTTGGTGTTATCCAAATATATTACCTTGGACATGTAGTCTTAAATAAAGGAGTGGTAGCAAATTTTAGAAAGATCAAAGTTGTAGTTGAATGGCCAATTTTTAAGGATAAAATAAAAGTGAAAAACTTCCTAGGTTTAGCTAGTTATCATAGGTGATTTGTGAAGAATTTTGCCCAAATGGCAATGCCTCTAACTAATTTATTATTAAAAAAATAGTTCCCAAAAAATTTAATGGAGTCCAAGATGTCAAGAAAGTTTTAAAACCTTGAAAAAGGCATTGACATTCTCTCCTATGCTAAAAGTCGTGACCCAAAAATAGAAGAATCAATTTTATACATTGATGCCATAATTTTGACACACTCCCAAGCTCTTTGATAAATTCAACTATGAGTCCAAGGTGAAAATAATGAAATGATGAAGAATTGGGTATGCTCCTTGGCAAGTGGGTTAATTATTCACACAGACTTGCACAAATCAAACAACAAGTTGGTTAGTGCATAATTCAAGCACTATTAGTGCAAGGATGAACCATGAGCAAACACAGACTCACAAAACTCACCATGGCCCAAATTTGAGGGAATGCACCACCTTCCCCCTTATAATATTTTCTATGCTTAGCCATAGGGTTAACACCCAAATGTCCTTTTGTACCAGGATTCCCAAGTTGGGAGTCTTGTAATTTTCGAAATTGGGACTTTTGCAAATTTGGAGGCCCATAACTTCTTGTGCAGACCTTTAATTGAGGTGAGGTTTAAAAAAAATTGTAACCCTTTTTTAGAGTTTTTCAACAATATGTGGCACACCACCTGCACACAAATAATTCAAGGTGATCATTGATTTTTAGTGGTTAGGAGTCAAATTGACAATTTGATTCCTAACCCTTCTTTTGGCCATAATTTATGTTTTAAGTACCCAAATGAGTCATACAAACCTATTTTAAACATTTTCGTTCCAAGAGCTTTTCAATGGTATAATGAACTTTTCAATCCAATGAATTTTGACCCTTACAATCGCCCTTTGAAAATTTGAAAGTCCATTGGGAGTCTAATTCCCAAAGTGGGAGTTCACTTGGGAGTGTGGAGGTTCATTCCGTCACATTTTCCTACACTTTTAGGAAAATGAAATGTGACTTCTGAGTTTCAATCTTGGCCCACACCTTTGTAAACCTTTGCCTTAGTCACGAACCCAAGGGTAAGGTTGTGACAATTTTGATGCATGACCAAATAATTTTTGCATTTGTGCATAAATAATTTGGCCATAATTTAGTTTTATGCACCAATGCACAAATTTGGCCATAGGTCCTATATTGATGTAAGAGGGGTGAATCATTGTGTATGAATTAAAAAAATTGAATCTTGTAAAAACAAATTACCCCACCCATGAGGAGGAATAATTGGTGATACATGCTTTAAAAATTTAAAACCATTATCTGTTAGAAGACCTTTTACCATTGAAATAGACCATGAAAAATTTGAAATATCTAACCACCCAACCAAATTTAAATAAAACACAATGTAGGTGGGTGGAAAGGTTCCATGAGTTTGATTATGGGCCAACAATGGATTATATAAAAAGCAAGGAAAATATTGTAGTTGATGTTTGTCATGGGCACCAAAAAAATTAAACAACAAAATTTCTAAACCACATGAACAAAGGTAAACTTAATTCTAAATCCAAATCATGGAATAAAAAAATCAAAAGCAAAAACACAAAATCGATGTGAATGCAAAATTACTTTATTTCAAAAATGAAATAAGATCATTGCAAATATATGTACTCAAAATTCATGTTGAATAAATTGAAGTAATGTGGGATTCTATTTTTAATTATACCCATTGGGCACCTAATTCAAAAGAAAATTTCAAAAAACTTTCAACCTACATGTGACTCATGTTCACCCATGTGTAGCCCTTGTCCATCCACGTGGAAACTAATAATGAATTATAAATGAACTAATATTTAACTATGAAATTAATTGGAAATGAACTAAAATTTAATTGAGATTTAATTAAAAATGAATTAGAAGTGAATTAAGAAATAACTACACATGAATTATAAGTTAACTAGAAGCTAATTGAGAACCAACTAAAAGAGAATTAAAATTCCATTAAGAATTAAATACAAGTTAATTATAATGAATATTCACATAAATGAACTCCATAATGTTGCCATTCGTGACAATGCCTTGTTTTGCCAACCTTTGGCCAATGTCGTCTTCATGGTAAGAAATACCATGATAGAGGACATAAAAAAATGTTATGTCCAAGATGAATGGTTTAAATAACCTTATGAAAACCTACAAAAAGATGGCAAAACCTATGAAGAAATCCAAAAGTAAATGGCTTATATTTTGGACAATGCGGTTTGTATGTAGCCCTAATTTTGAACATTTTCATGTTCACGTCCTTTATGATTGTCATAACATTTGCATTGCAAGCCATCCAAAGTTTCAAAAACTTATATGGTTGTAAAGAAAAATTAGGTTCGACTTGACATGAAATATACATGAATATGTTGAAAAATGTTACTTATGTCAAATATCCAAAGTTGAACAAGTTAAAACTCCATAATTATTAGAACCCTTCGAAGTTACCAACAATAAGTGAGAGTCCATAAGTATGGACTTCATTGTGGGATTACCTAGGAACAAATGGGGACATTGCAACATTTTTGTGGTTGTGGATAAATTTGCAAAACATGTTTATTTTTTAGTTGCCAAATCCACAATGTCAACCATGGATGTGATTAGATTATTTTTATAAGAAATTTTGTAGTTACATGGATTACCTAAAGAATTGCGGGTGATTGAGATTGAAAATTTGTGAATCAATTTTGGAGTATTGTACTAAAAATGGTTGGCACTAAATTCAAAATGAATAATGCCTATCGTCCAAAAACAAATGGACAAAAAGAGAGGGCTAATCATACCTTAGAACATTTGTTAACAATGTATGTTGGCCATTGGCAAGGAATTTGGGAATAATATTCATAATTGGTGGAATTTGCTTATAATGGGAGTTGGCATTCTTCCATTAAAACAAGCTTGTTTCATGCCTTATATAGATAGGAATATTTAAATCCCATTTTCGTTTCAACACCTACTTCCAAGATAGAAGGTGTAAATGAAATGATTGTTGTGCAATATATTTTGAAATTGATCAAGAAAAATATGCAAAATGCCCAGAAACGGGCCAAATTTTATGCTAACATAAATCAAAACCCTAATTTTTTTGAAATTATTCACAAAGTGTTATTGAAAATCAAACCTGTCAAGAATGACTTGAGATTGGGGAAATGCCCAAAATTGCCCCCTTGATATTGTGGCCCATTTGCCATACTCAGAAAGAAAAAAAAAAAGGGGCAAAATGGCCTATCAATTGGGTCTCCCAAAAAAAATGGAAAATCCAGGATGTTTTCCATGTCAGCTTACTTAAGAAATGTGTCTAACCCTAGCCATCTATCGCCTGAATTATTACCAGAAACATTAGATGAAGGAGGCGCTATAACCGAACCAAAAAACATTTTAAGCACAAGAATCCAACACTTTTCAAATAAAACATGGAAATAATTTTTGATAAAATGAGAGCATTATTCTATGGATGATATGATGTTACATGGGGGAAAAAAAATCTAAATTTAAAGCTAACTTTCCTAATTTTTGTCATTGAAGACAATGAATGACCTACTTTAGGAGGGGGAGCATGTTAGCAGCCATTGATATTTTGGATGGGCAACCACTGATGACTTGGTGTCATAGCAAGGAGCTGACATTGACACAAGTGTGCAAATGTAGATGGTTTAAGAAATCTTTGTACATGCATGGGGAAAACACAATGAAAAAAAGAAAAAGAAAAAGCTTTTTGGGGAAACTATAGAGAAGATTAGAGGTTGTAAAAGAGAGTAGGAAACCCCTATTGTGCACTTGGTTGGGTGGAGTACCGTGCTATTATAAAATTTAGTAAATTGAGTTGTAAGCATTTAAAAAAAAAATTGGCTACCTAAGCATCTTGTTTGGGAATGGCAAATGGATATAAAAATAAAAAATGATGTTAGGTTAGTTTATTAAAAATGAGCTAAAATAACCACCAAATTGGGTTGTGTTTATAAAAAGTGTCTTTGTGAAAAAACAGCCAATTCATTAAAGTCTAATCTTGCTTTTAAAAAAAGATCATTTAATTGACTATTTGGGGTTTGTACAACTTCCTAATCTTTTCTCTAGTCTCCCCCGCAACAGAGAGTTTTTCCTTCTCCCCTTTTCTTCTTCTTTTTGTCCCTCCTGCTCTCCCCGTGCATGTACAAGGATCTCCTAAACTATCTACGTCTGCACACTTGTGTGCTAACACCATCTCCTTGCTGTGACTCCAAGTCGCCGGTGGTCACCAGCTCCTAGCTCCTACACCAAGTTGCCGGCGGTCCCAGTCCAAAAGTTGATGGCTGCTAACGTGGAAATACTTGTGGCAGTCTGAGAGATACCAAAAGGTTGTGTGTGCATGAGTTTCAAGTGATCAGGCCTCTCGCAGTAGTGCAGGAAAGAGAAGATATCATCTCTACGAAGATGGCGGCTAATTACGCGTCTTTTTCTCCTCGGTCCTGTCTCTTCACCTTTGGAATGTTCCTTCCATGACTAGATATGAGGAGACATGTCAAAGAGATGCACACATATCAAATCACGGAGCACACGCTATGGCGAGAGTCACAAGATGAGGACGAAGGTATACCATGGAGAGAGTCCTCAGAAGCGAATGACAAAGCTACCGAAACACTGCCAAGCTGAACACTGAATTAACGTAACAAAACATTCTTCGTGACTGTACAAGAAAAGAATCGTAATCAGTTTGATGCAATTTTGTTTTCCGGGATTCGGTAAACCTTGGACACAGCTATGGTAGAGCAGAACCTTCCAGGTATGTACTTCGGCATGACATATCTCGGAGATCCTGCGTATTTCAAGACGAACGCCCGGAGATTGCCGGTTGTAGAACTCCATGACGTTCCGGCCATCACTTTCTTGAAAGCCTTCACTGAGGTTGCAACCATTCACAAGAACCCCAACGCTGTAAGGAGAGCGCTTCTGCCGCAGATATTCGCCATGGCCTTGACGCGGCAGCTCGAGTCTCATGAACTCGAATTTGTTCTCAGGTGCGTGTCTTGTCTGTCTGTGTGCGTCTCTAATGAAGTGCAATGAACTCTTCACTGTTCTCTCCCAGCTTAAGTATTGTCCTTCAAGAGCAGAGAACACATAACCACTACTAACATGACATGAACTGAACCCGAAACAGATAAACAGCATCCAGCAAATACCAGGAAAACTTGTAAACTCTTCTGTGAGCAGAACTGACAAACCATCAGATCAGTTGAGGGTTAGAGGATTGCAGTTGAAGCATTACAATTACATGCAGAAATGACAGATAATGTTTGTCTGTGGAACTTAGAAAACGTGAGATCATACATGAGAATTGAAGATTGACACATCCAGAGAACTATACTTCATTTGTAGTTGGTGCAGTAAGGTGCATTTGCTTTCTTCAAAAAGTATTCAAAGAAACATAGCCAGTAGGTTACTCGCTTGGACATACCTGTCTAAAGCCATCAAATTACAGATAGAATGAAGAATGGCTTTTGTTTGTGCAGGTTCATTGATCATCAACCAGGAATCATAAGCTATGAGGAATTCAAGGATGGCATAAAAAACATGAAAGGTAAGACTTGTTTTGCATCAGCTTGAAAACCAAAGATGGTCATTTAAGTAACTTCACAGGGCAAGATGTCCCATGCTAGTTTTCTTCACATTGGATTACAAGCTACTTTAACATGTGAATTGCAGGCACAAGTATACAATCTGACACAGAAAATTTTCATATTTGAAATGGAAAGTTTGTTGGATTCTACTTTTGATTAGCATTCCGTGTGTTTTTTCCAAGTCACACAGAGATAATAGCTGTTTGGAACAGAGATTTTAGTTACATACCAATGTGTAATATCTGACTCTTAGGTCACTGTACTCTGTGTGCAGCTAGTTGTGACAGACCGGCAAGCCATGTATTTGGAGATGGTAAGCCTCTATTTCTTTCTTCCACTGCAACATAGTTTCTGCTAACGGGCACAAAGCACCCCTACTGACAAAGCCCAATAACTTAGCAAATTGGTGCTACTTTTGCCAATGATGCTCCAAATGACATTCTAAACAACATACAAATCCAAATGACATTCTACACAACATACAAAGACATCAAGGGACCGGATCACACTGACTGCTGTTCATCATTCACTGCAGGCGAAGGAACAGGCAAAATCCCACCTGCACTGTGTGCCTCCAACATCAGTGTAAAAACTCATTGGTGGCAGATGCAAAGGTAGAATGTAGGAAGGTTTTGTTAAGATATGTGTAACCTCTTTGCAACGCATGAATCGCTGGCTCCATTTCATCTGAAGGCATGGTATGGATTGATGTTGCAGATGCAAGAAGACATAGCAAGGCATAGGCGCACAAACTATGGGCCAACTGATCATTACCAGAGAGCACTGACTGGCAATCATGATCTGGGCTGGAACCAAGGACTTGGCACTATGAAGAAAGAACACGATAAATCAGGGAAAGACTGGCATGGAAGGAACAGGACTGATGTCACGACCTCTGAAGGAATCTGCCTCAACAATCATTATGGCATACTTCTGTGACATCATGTTCCGCTACTCTGGTTGCTCATCACTATACAGGAATCTGCACCACTGTACGGTGCTACACAGTCAAACACCCCTTTCATCGCAGTCTAACAAAGTGTGAACACTACTATCACACAATGCAGCTCATTAACTCCAGCTTAAACAAACAAACTGCAAACACTTTTTTTAATTGCTTCAAGGCAACAACCTTTGGCAGCCTTTCTCCCCTCCTAAGAAGCTTCTCTCTCTAGTGGCTGGAAACTAGGACAAACTTCAACACTTGAACACATTGTTACCTTTCCTTCTCATGAGCACACACCCAACCTTCTCATTAACATGAGCCAACTACACAATACATGGATGGACGATTTGCAAGTGTCCTTTCTCCTTGCCTATCTCCTTCAAAAAACCTCCTCTTTTGAAGCTCCTGTGACTTTTCCCTTCAACTCCTCAATGTCAGCAACAAGCTCCTTTCGGTTTGACTGCAGCACATGCAAAGTGCATAGTTCAATCCACTACTTGCATCAAACAATGCATCAATTTGGTGCACAATTTGCATACTGTCAGATGGCCAAGCAAGAACAGCTCTAGTTGACACCAACTCAAAAAATAGAACTTGTTTGACTACTTGACAAATTATAGTGTGGAGGTGGAATTTCTATCAAAGAGTGTACCTTGAAGAGCAAGTAACGGTAAACAAACCACCCAGTGTAGCCAAGGCCAATCAACTCCAGGAGCTTTGGAAGCTGCAATGTCACACCAGGGACCTGAAGTCATAACTACTTCCAACCACAATGAAGACATCAAGTGGATGGGAATGGATGATTCTTGTCCTATTCTCAACTTAGGTATCTGTGTGAAGAAGCATGTGAAGATCCAATTTTGTGACTCATTGGGAAAACATGACATACCACTGGAACAGAGTTGATTGCTCCAACAATTGTGGAGGATAGCCACAAGGCCACCAGAGCACCTCCACCATACACTAGAACAGTCGACTTGTTCTCCAGACCATCCCACTAAGGCATTGGATACACATTTAAATTAGTGCAGAAGCTAAACATCTTTCTGGTCATCATGAACCACAACATTTACAGCCTGCTGGTTAAGACTGCACTTGCAAAGTTAAGGAAAAAGATTTTTGACAACTGCTGACCTTAGCCTTTAGGTCTGCATACAATTCCTCCAATTGTTTCGTGGCATCTGGTGTGGAATCGTCTGATGATACTGCCCTTACTGGGAGAGGGGCGAATCTTCCTGATTCTGCAGTATTACATGGCAAAATCAATGGTACTAGCGGTTAGTTTCTTACTAAAATTTGGATGTGCCCTCAGATTCCGGAGTATGTAGCTATGCTTTAACTAGAGGTGTTTTCGCTCATCACACCGCCGAGAGGTAAGGCAACCTCGGATTGAATCTAGGAACAGCCAGCATCTCCGTTCTTACAGAGATTCAGGACCTTACGTTGCTTCATCAATACAGCACTATGAAGCTTGTACAGCCACAGGCGACAACACTATCCTACAACATTTCCACAACTCGGATGCTTGCAAACCGTTCTGGCGGTGGGGTCAAAATCGCCCAGATGTCAGGGGAGAGGAAGACTTGAAGCAAAAGTGCGATATCGGTTCAATATTATCAATGCCTGCTGAGAAAATCCTACGGAATTCGAAACTAAAACGGAAAAACATTGCGCACTAATGAACGCTGTATAATACAGCACCCACCGTTGCTGCTCCCCCAAGAACGCTATCACCTCTGCCCGGCTCACAGGCTCACGACGTTTACAAGAAGCAAGAAAGATAACCTGATCTTCTGGCACCAAATCGCACAGCCCCGCCGTGGAAGCTCCTCCTCCTCCTGACAAAAACAGGGCAAGAAGAAGAAGATGAGGAACAAATAGCAGATGATGCCGCAGGCGACAAAGACGCCCGAGGTGCTCCAATTGAAACCGATGCACCAGCTATTGCCGCGATACTAGCCATCGCTTCTTCACCACCGCAAGTGATCTCAAAACTGGAGAGAGATAATGGAGTGAAATCGATCGCCGCGTGTAGGTGCCGCAGAGAAAGGCTGTAGCAAACTCCACAACAGTCTCCAAGCTCCACAACAGTCTCCAAGAGCTCTCGTCTCACTCTCCCTCTCTCTCCGGCGGGACTGTAGCCGAAGGGAGGAGACGTAAAAACCTCGGTCTACGGTGTGAAAGAGGAATAATTGTAACCTCCTAACCGGCTACCGCCAGTTACCATCTGAAGACCGGCGCAATCCTAGCCGTCAGACCGGCCACGTCCGTTCATCGGCGCTAGTACAAGAACGGGTACAGGGAGCCCGTGCCGCTCCAGACTGGATTTTGCATCCAGTAATTACGGATGAATAAAGGTATGTAGTTGGGCAAAGAGTTGGATTGCACCACTCATAGATGAAATTATTTCATACACGTGGATGAGAACAGGACACACTGGGCCGGCTTCTACCGAGTTGCAGCCCGTTTAGCGGAAGGGCTGCCAGAGGTGGGTGGTAGGGGCCGCACGATATGGAGAGTGAAGATCTGGATCGTCCAATTGAGAAAAAAGTGAGGTGCCAATCGGTCTAGCGAATGGCTGTGCACCTTATCCACTCGTGTCAGGCTCTTTTCGGAGTTCCCAAGTAGACTGTTCCCAAGAGTGCCCAAATTTATTGGGAACCGGATGACAGGTACGCCACGGTGGCAGCCCCACTAAGTGCCACATCTGAGTTGCAAGCGTCCTGCACGGGATTCTCGGATAATACCAAATTTGCAAAATTGCAAGAAATAGAGAGAAAATAAGAATAAGAATAAGCAGACCAGTTGAAGTTAGGGCGGTCTTTTTTCTTTTTCTTTTTTTTTCTTTTAAAAAAATTATAATTTTTTTTCCCCTCTCTCTAAAATTGTATGATATCGAAAACTTTGGCGATTTTTACCCAAAAATTAGCAAAATTGTTCCTTTCTTTTTTCTTCAATGTTCCCTTGCCGAGTGTTATTTATTTAATTATTTATTTGTTTAATAATGTTGTAGGGTTGAGGGATCTATACAAGTTATGGCATTATAACATTTTAAGATTATAGATGTACATTAACTCTTTTTTCTAAGAATATTAGAGCTGATCTAGTTAAGATTAATTTATTTTTTAATTATATATATATATATATATGCAAATATATGATGTGATATTGGTCAAATGCATTCTCTGTATTTGATCTAAATTGGTCCAAATGAATTTCTTTAGAAAGGATTAATAAGCATGTTCATTGTTTCAGATATGGTACCAAAACAAATTTGACAATCGATTTTTATATGATTTTTAGTGATGTGCATTATTTGATTCTTGTCTTACATTAGAGCTGACCTAGTTAAGGATTAAGATTATTATTATGCTAAATTATTTATTTTTACTATCTATAAAGTGGGATTGTTTATATGCATTCTATGTATTATTCCAAATTCTATTCACATGGAGTTGCTTACAAAACTAATAATAAGGGTTCATTGTTTTGAAACTTATATTGACAAAAACTAATATTTTCATTTTTTGACAATATAAGTTAGTCAAAATTATTTAATTGATTTATAATTATAAAAAAATATTTGACCATATAATGTTTATGGCCTACACCTTGATGAATGTAGACCTTTATATTAGCATTTTTATTTTGTTGAAATGTATAAGGAGCAACAATAATTAATACAATAATTTTGAAAGGATCAATACAATAGGAAAATGGTTAATTTGCACTAATTCTTTGTTAGTTGTGATTGTGTGTCAAGTGATTTAAATCTTGTCAAGCTTCAATTAACTTTATGTAATATGGATTTTTGAAAGTCTTAAAATTGTACATCTCGTAACATTATTAATCCTTATAATTACATAGGCAAAAGAGTGTTACATAAATGTTGTGCATATTTAAAATTCTCCCACGTGATGGTTTTGAATGTATATGATTTGGTAGTTGAATGTTTGATCTTGTCCTTTATAATTAGTTAAATAGTAAGTTGGTTTTAATGAAAGTTGATACCTTTGGATTTTGAATGTTTTTGGTGTGTTTGTATTGATTTGTTTGATGTTGATATAAAATTGTTTTTGAAATTGGTAAAATAGCAACAACATTTTTTGGAAGTTCATCCAAAATAATGTTGAATACTGCTATGTGGTCTTTTATATATAGACTAGTTTGTAAACCCATTTTGCAAGCAAAATGATCAAATAAGCAAAAGACTAAAGTGTCAAACTTTCCAGTCAAACTTTGAAGTCTTCAAATGAGGAGATTGATCAGAGTATATAATAAGACATAAGTCTTTATTTATTGGCCTTGGATATTCATTATAGAGTATAATAGCTTATGGGATTTTGGCCCCTAGGTAGGTAGTAGGTCTATTTTTATATGAGGATTTTTGAAAGATGATATTTTGGTTGGTGTTGAAACTTGAGGTGGTTATAGAATTCATGACATCTTGAACAATTTTTTAGTTTCTGTTAGAGGATTTTTTTGAAGATTATAATTTTTGCATTGGTGAAATATTTAAATTTCCATAATTCTTCTTTTGCCTTAAGATACTTTTTGTTGGCCTTGCCTACCAAGGCAAGGATATTGTGTCTAGATTCATTATAGAGTATACTAGCTTAATGGATTTTGGCCCCTATGTAATAGGCTTATTTTTATATGATGATTTTTGAAAGATGATATTTTAACTTGTGTTGAAACTTGAGATTAGTTATAAAGTTATGACATTTTGAAGGATTGTGGTTTCTTTTAGGGGATTTTTTTGAAGATTGTATTTTTTGCATGGTGAAATATTTGAATTTTCATAATTCTTCTTTTGCCTTTAGATACTTTTTGTTGTAAATGTGAAGGCCACTATGTGACACACCCCTTGTTTATTTATTTTTGGGGATTTCATGGGTGGGTTCCATAATTTAATCCCATTTTGTGTGACTGTTGAAAAGATTCCATCATTAGTTTGCCTATTTTTGACATTTTCAAGTTATCAAATAGGTAACTTATAAAAGGGGATTTCATTTTTGTATATGTATGACTAGTTGGTAAACCCATTTTGCAAACAAAATGTTCAAGAGAAAGGATTGATAGGACCTTGAGAATTGTTTAATCAACAATTTTAAGTTGGGATAATTTTCGTTTGATGAGACAGTAAGAATTTAGGAAACATTCAATTTTCAATAGTCGCACATCATGAATGTAACTTTCGTTGTAGCCATTTTTGCATCTAATGCAAGGAATTTCAACCCCATGATTTGGATGTGGGAATTTCGACCCATCGAGAGAGAAAAGCAAGCAAGAAATAGAGAAGAGAGATCATCGCAACAATTCCATATAAACAACATTGGTCGTCGTCCTCCCATTCAAGCAGAAAACAAAGATGTCATTCACACGCATAGTTCGTGACAGAACTACATACAATTGGCCATGGGTGAAGACAGAATCAGGCAAGTAAATGCTAACAGTTTTCATGGTCTGACCCTGCGCCTTGTTAATGGTCATAGCGAATGCCAATTGCAAAGGGAATTGGCGCCTTTGTAAGGTGAATGGCCACTTTAAACGGTTTATTGTTGTGGTGATGTGCGGTATGTTGACAATATTCCCCGCATGCGCGCCACCAATGATCTGCGCGATGATCAATCTCCGTGCTAGGCGCCAAATGATTAGACGGGTCCCATTACAAAGTCCTGAGGCCACATCGAGATTTCTTAATAAGATAACAAGATGCCAACTTTGAGGGCCAAACGATGTGGTGGCATACCTACCAAAGTAATGGCGTTGAGAAATTCTGTGCCAATCACCATAGCCTAGTCATCCCCCGTTTCCACCAAGTCTGCTAACAAAAATACATGCTCTTGCTCGAGCACATCTTTGATAATTTGGGTGTTGAAAGAGTTCACGACTGTATTTTTTATTTTTAGAATAGCTCGACCATCCATGTATCCTTGGTTTGTGTAATTGATTGCTAGGGTCGGGAAAACATTGTGGATGAGGGTCTCTAAAGATGGCGCTTCATGGATTTTCGGGTATAAGGCGATCTCGACTCTGATTGAAGGCTCTGCGTCGACTTTCGATGGAAAATGATCAATGATCAATGACTCTTGGCCATTGCTGACTTTTAGAAGGTACTTAGCATACGGCCTAGAAAGGGGATTGGTGCGCAATCTCATTTTTCTGTGAGAATCAAGACGCGCACTTGACGCCACAAAACCGAAAGCGAAAGGACTACAGAAACGATTGTTGCCTGAGAACTTTTGGACACCACTAGTGGACATTGTCGAAAATCACCCCCAAAGACAACCATTGTATCGCCAAAGGGCGAATCTGGGCGCTACATGATGTCATGCAAAGTTCGGTCTACTGCCTCGGCACAATGTCAGTGTTGTGTTGGAGCCTCATCCCAAACGATCAACTTTGCTTCCCGAAGTAGCTCAGCAAAATCACTTTGCACATGTATTGAACACATTGAATCCCTACCAAGGGCAATTGGGATCTTGAAAACTGAATGTGCGGTTCGTCCACCTTCCAATAGGAGAGCTACTATGCCGGAAAATGCAACCCCGATGGCGACATGTCCATCTCATCGAATCAATGCCAATAACACGTTATATACAACGTTATATACAACGTCAAGATAAAGGGTTGAGTGGGTGCAAGATATTAAGTATAGGCCAGGTGACTGGCTTTTGTTTCGATCTGAAGTTGATGGCCTTCTTCCTACATCACTAGAGGAGTGCCATTGTGGGCCGTATGCAGGGGGTACTGTGCGACTTCTAATGAATGACACATTTGTGCACTCCTTGAATCTTTTAGTGTTAGCAGGTGTTGGGGTGTATGAAGCACTCACGCAACTTGATGCTGAGAACAACTATAGTAGTTTGGACGTTTCACCAAATGATTATCTGGATCAAAGCATGTTGATGTTTGTGGGAAATTCTGAGTACAATGATGGGTTCCCTTGACTCTGAAGTTGGGGGTGATAAGACTCATGGAGATAAGGTTTGTACAATTAGTTGTACAGCCAGTTGTGAACTACTTCAACAATGTCCCAATTCTCTCCTCTATTGTTTTTCATGTGGTCATGGCAGGAAAGTATGTATGTAGACATAGGGTTGAGTGGAGATTTTTGCAATTTTTTTGTTTGAATCAGTTAATGATTCATATGGGAAAAGATAATGTCTCTTTCGGTTTATGAGATCCTTAGTTCCATTCGCAGGTTGACAAAATCAAACTTCTAGGAGCCACTGAATATTGGCAATGATGAGACGGTAAGCATGAATGAGATGGCAAAGAAATTTGAAAAAAACTTTGAATAGGTAGATTTTTTCTAGGATACCCCACCCCCCAAAATAGACCAGAACTTTTGAGAGTGATGAATGTGAATGACTCAGAGCACTTTCACCGTTGCTCAATATGTGGTCCCACAAAATAAAAACATATGAAGAAGATTTGGAGCATTTTGTGATTCAAGAACACACAAACAAAAGTGTGGAGGAATTCGGTTGGAGAGAGATTTTTAGTAGTCATCCCCAAAACTAGAATTTGAAGAAGAAGAAGAAGATGATGATGATGATGATGATTTGGGGCATTTTGTGATTTAGGAACACATAAACAAAAGTCTGGTGGAATTAGGTTAGAAAGAGACTTTGCAGCAATATTTTGCAAGCTGTCTTTCACTGGTGGCTGGAATCATTCTTTTTGGTGGCCTTATAGCTCCCATTGTAAGACTCTTCATCAATCTCTTGGTTTTCCATATTCTCTTTCATCATGTAAAGCTGAAAAGAATGTCTTGCAAAAACTTAAAACCAGCATAAAGTAAAATCAAGCACCTGTAGATACATCGTTAATGTCACAACCCCACTTTGAGGGAAGTGTGAGGTCACCACTCACATTCCCGAAAATGGGATTTGGGAATTGACGCACACCCAAGTCCTTAATTCACTCAAGTTGCGAAAATGTGAAGGACTTGGGGCACGCTCCCAGTTTCCAGTATTAAAGGGGGTGAGAGGGGTGTGTTGAAAGCTCCGGGATTTAGACTAGGAAGAGGGACAAGCTACTTAGTTATTCGGTCCTGCATCCAAATCCAACCAACAAGTTGGTTAGAATTCATTCTGCACATTTTTAGTGTTGAGACAAGCCACGGGCAACCTTGGACTCACTTGACTCACCACGGCTCGGACTCAAGGGAAGCCACCACCTTCCCCCATATAGTATTCTCTGCAGCTCTTTGTCGCACGTGCATCCAAATGGCTCTTTTTCCCGGGACTCCCAAAGTGGAGTCTCGAAACTATCCCAGTTTGGACTCCTGGGACTTTGGGCATTCATAACTTTTTGCCCCAAGGTCGGATCGGGACGAGGTCTCAACCAAAGTTGTAGCTATCCTCAAGAGCTTTCCAACGGTGTGTCACACTCCTTCTACACGCACCAGAATCGAGTCGATTCTTGACTTTTAGTGGTCGGGAGTCAAATTGACAATTTAACTCCTGGCCTTTCTTTCGACCATAACTTATGCTGCAAATGTCCAAATGGCTCATGCGAGGCCATTTTAGACATCTACACTTCAAGACCTTTTCAACGGTACAAAGAACGCTTCAATGTGAGGTGTTTTGACCCTTGCAATCACGCTCTACATTTTCAAGAGTCTTGGAGGACTCCCAAGTCCCATTTTCGGGAGTGTGAGTGGCGACCTCACATTTCCCTCAAAGTGGGGTTGTGACAAGTTTTGTGGTGTCAAGTGCACGTCTTGACTCTCACAGAAAACATGAGATTGCACACCGATCCCCTCTCCAGGCCGTATGCTGAGTACCTTTTGAGAGTCGACAATGACTAAGAATCTTCCATCATTGATCATTTTCCACTGGAAGTTGACGTAGAACCTTCAATCGAAGTCAAGATCGCCTTATACTCGAAAATCCATGAAGCGCCATCTTTAGAGACCCTCATCCACGATGTTTTCCCGGCCCTAACAATCAATTACACAAACCAAGGATACATGGACGATCGAGCTATTCTGACAACAAAAAATATAGTCGTGAACTCTTTCAACACTCAAATTGTCGAGGTTGTGCCCGGGCAAGAGCACGTATTTTTGTCCACAGATTTGGTGGAAACGGGGGATGACCAGGCTATGGTGATTGGCACAGAATTTCTCAACACCATTACTCTGGCGGGTATGCCACCACATCACCTAGCTTTCAAAGTTAGCGTCCTTGTTATCTTACTAAGAAATCTCGATGTGGCCTCAGAACTTTGTAATGGGACCCGTTTAATCATTTGGCGCCTAGCACGGAGATTGATCGTCGTGCAGATCATTGGTGGCGCGCATGCGGGGAATATTGTCAACATACCGTACATCACCATAACAACAAACCATTTAAAGTGGCCATTCACCCTACAAAGGCGCCAATTCCCCTTGCAATTGGCATTCGCTATGACCATTAACTAGGCGCAAGGTCAAACCATGAAAATTGTTGGCATTTACTTGCCTGAACCTATCTTCACCCATGGCCAATTGTATGTAGCTCTGTCACGAACAATGTGTGTGAATGACATCTTTGTTTTCTGCCTGAATGGTATGATGATGACCAATGTTGTTTATATGGAATTGTT
>Ga0209611_10003476_pt1 | contig 27278 bp, 24 predicted proteins | sample S1TSphgellanicum_3_FD_187693 | JGI IMG/M metagenome (GOLD analysis project Ga0209611, IMG submission 187693) | Host-associated microbial communities from peat moss isolated from Minnesota, USA - S1T2_Fc - Sphagnum magellanicum MG (SPAdes) (version 2) | ecosystem: Host-associated > Plants > Peat...
CAGGCAGATCGAGAACGCGGGCGAACAAGGCCCGCGCTGTCTGCCGCTTGTCCGGCCCCAATTGGAATTCCGCCAGCACCTCGTCCAGGGCCGCGTCCGGCATCGTCACCCAGGCGCCAAGCCGGTGCTGCAGCCTTATCGCCATTTCGGCAGCGGCGGCCTTGGTGTAGGTCAGGCAGAGGATTCGGGCTGGATCGGCGCCGGCGAGCATCAGGCGCAGCAGCCTGTCCACCAAAAGCTTGGTCTTGCCGGTGCCGGCATGGGCGGAAACGAATGACGAGACACGCGGATCGGAGGCCGCGCGTTGCGCGGCGGCAGCGCTCATCCGCAGGCCTGGCCAGGGGGTTTGCCGCCCTGGCCAAGGCGTTGCTTACTGCTCGGGCGGCTCGTCGAGGACGGCGTCGACTTCGACATCCTCATCAGCATCCTCCTCCACCACATCGGCTTCTTCGTCGATCTCCACCTCGTCGTCATCGGGATCGAGAACGGGGGCCGCATCCTCGTCGGCATCCCGCGCCACCGGCGCCGGCGCCTTCATCATCCGGTGGCGGGTGGCAGGGCCACGACGGATAGGTGGCGGCCTGGGTGCTTCCGGCGGCTGTTCGGCGCCGCATTTTGGGCACACAGGCGGGGTACGCGCCAAATCATAAAAGCGCGTCGCGCAGGACACGCAGACGCGCTTGCTGCCGATTCCCGGCAGCCGGACGGCGATTGTTTCGTAGCTCATGGCGTCGCTTTGACGGACGCTACGAGCTGGGCGAGGTGGCTAAGGGAAACTGCGGTCAATTCCTTTACCGCGCGCCGCGGGCAATTCGGCCCGCGATATACTGGGCATTGCTCACGCCCTCATACGACATCGAGAACGGGCGCCCCTTGGTGCTCTCTACCGGCGCCGCGACTTTCGGCGCCGCCTTTACCCGCTTGCGGGCGGTAGCCGCCTTGGCCTGTTTGGCGGCCAGCGCCAAGGTGGCATCGGCCGCACGATCGGTGGCATCATTGTCGCGCGCGGACCAGGAGCGGACGTCCTGCTTCAATTGAGCGGCAAAACGCTCCGTGTTTGCGCTGGCTTCGGCATTGGCAGCGTCCTGGACCGTGTCGGCGGCAGGTACGTCTGGCTGTTCGGACATGGATCGGCACCTTTTCTGTGGATGAAACACGCGTCACGGCCTGCGGCGTCAGGACGGACGGCTGAGGGGTGTCGCGCGACACGCTTCTATGCCCTTTAACGAAGGAACAGCGTTTCAGTGTCGTGCAGACGAGAGGGAATTTAAACCTCGCTATATATGATTATACGCCCGCAAATTTGTAAGGGAAAGCAGGGGATTTTGTCAGCCAAACGGCCATTTTCAACCTGGCAGGGAATGATTGCCTCGAGAAGTTTAGTTTATCTAAATTTTCTGTTGCAAAGGCAACTTTACTTCCGCTAAAGATTGTCCATGGCCGACCTCAAATCCCTGTTCCGCGCCAGCGGCAAGCGCCAGCGAGACATCGCCTTGGCGGTTGGGCGAAGCGAGGGTGCCGTCAGCCAATGGGTCAGCGGCGAGCGTGACATACCGGCCGACCTGGTTGTGAAGGTGGAGGAGATCACCGGCATCCCCCGCCACCGTCTGCGGCCGGACCTTTGGGAGACGAGAATGCCACATGCGATCGATGCCGCTGCCCTGGCGGCACCCGACCTGACGCATCTGCAGCGCCTGGAGGCAGAGAGCATCCACATCATGCGCGAGGTGGTGGCGGAGGCCGAGCATCCGGTGATGCTGTATTCGGTGGGCAAGGATAGCGCGGTGATGCTGCATCTGGCGATGAAGGCGTTCGCGCCCGGCAAGCCGCCCTTCCCGCTGCTGCATGTGAACACCACATGGAAATTCGCCGGCATGATCGCCTTCCGCGACAAGATGGTGGCCGATCTTGGTCTGACCCTGATCGAGTGGATCAACCAGGATGGCGTGGCGCGCGGCATCAACCCGTTCGATCATGGCGGCGCCTATACCGACATCATGAAGACCGATGCGCTGAAAGCCGCCCTGGATCACCACGGCTTCGATGTGGCATTTGGCGGCGCGCGGCGCGACGAGGAAAAAAGCCGTTCCAAGGAGCGCATCTTTTCGTTCCGCTCGGCGCAGCACCGGTGGGATCCGAAGCGGCAACGGCCGGAGCTTTGGCATCTCTACAATGCGCGGAAAGGCAAGGGCGAGAGCATACGGGTGTTTCCGCTTTCCAACTGGACCGAGCTGGATATCTGGCAATACATCCATCTGGAAAACATCCCGATCGTGCCGCTGTATTTTTCCGCCGAGCGGCCGGTGGTACAGTATAACGGCATGACCATCATGGTGGATGACGAACGCATGCGCATCCCGGATGGCCAGGTTCCGGTGATGAAAAGCATCCGCTTCCGCACACTGGGCTGTTATCCGCTGACCGGCGCGGTGGAGAGCGATGCCGCAACCCTGCCCGAAATCATCCAGGAAATGCTGCTGACCACCACCAGCGAACGGCAAGGCCGTGCGATCGATCACGATGCCGCCGCCAGCATGGAAAAGAAGAAGCAGGAGGGGTATTTCTGATGGCCCATGTCAGCGATCTGATCGCCAGCGATATCGGCGCCTATCTCAAGCAGCATGAAACCAAGAGCCTGTTGCGCTTCATCACCTGCGGCTCGGTGGATGACGGAAAATCCACCCTGATCGGGCGGCTGCTCTATGACAGCAAGATGATTTTCGAGGATCAGCTTGCTGCGCTGGAAGCCGATTCGAAAAAGATGGGCACGCAGGGCCAGAACATCGATTTCGCTTTGCTGGTCGATGGGCTCGCCGCCGAGCGCGAGCAGGGTATTACCATCGATGTCGCCTACCGGTTTTTCTCCACCGACCGGCGCAAATTCATCGTGGCCGATACGCCGGGCCATGAGCAATATACCCGCAACATGATTACCGGCGCGTCCACCGCCGACCTGGCGATCATCCTGATCGATGCGCGGCGCGGCGTACTCACCCAGACGCGGCGGCATTCCTATCTGGTGTCGCTGATCGGGATCAAGCATGTGATCCTGGCGATCAACAAGATGGATCTGGTCAATTACAGCCGCGACGTGTTCGACCGCATTCTCGGCGATTACACCGCGTTTTCCTCGCAGCTCTCGATCGAGAAAATCATCCCGATCCCGATTTCCGCCCTTGCTGGCGACAACATCACCGAGCGCAGCGGCAACACACCCTGGTATCACGGACCGACGCTGATGGGGCAGTTGGAGACCGTGGAAGTGGCCAGTGCCTCGCGCACCGCGCCGTTCCGCATGCCGGTGCAATGGGTGAACCGGCCGAACCTGGATTTCCGCGGGTTTTCCGGGCTGGTATCTTCCGGCACCGTGCACCCTGGCGATCTGGTAAAGATCATGCCCTCCGCACGGCAAAGCCGGGTGGCGCGGGTGCTGATCGACAGCGATCTGCCCTATGCGACCGCTGGACAATCGATCACGCTCACCCTGGAAGACGAGGTGGATTGCAGCCGTGGCGACGTGATCTGCGGCGCCGAAAACCCGGCCGAGGTTTCCGATCAGTTCGAATCCACCATCGTGTGGATGAACGACACGCCGATGCTGCCTGGGCGCAGCTATCTGCTGAAAATCGGCACAAAGATCGTCACTGCTTCTGTCACCACCCTAAAACACAAGGTGAATGTCAACACGCTGGAGCAGATTGCGGCGCGCCAGTTGGAGCTGAACGAAATCGGGCTGTGCAATATCAGCCTGGATCGGCCGATCGCCTTCGACCCTTATAGCGAAAATCGGGATACTGGCGGTTTCATCCTGATCGACCGGCTGACCAATGAGACCATGGCCGCCGGGCTGATCCATTTCGCGCTGCGCCGGGCGCAGAACATCCATTGGCAGGCGGTGGATGTCAGCCGGGTGTCGCGCGCCGCCAAAATGGGCCAGCGTGCCTGCGTGTTGTGGTTCACCGGGTTGTCTGGCGCGGGCAAATCCACCGTTGCCAATCTGGTGGAAAAGCGCCTGTTCGCGCTGGGTAAACATACGACCATGCTGGATGGCGATAATGTTCGCCATGGGCTGAACCGCGATCTCGGCTTTACCGATACCGACCGGGTGGAGAATATCCGCCGCGTGGCCGAGGTATCCCGGCTGATGACCGATGCCGGCCTGATTGTGCTGGTATCGTTCATCTCGCCGTTCCGATCGGAGCGGCAAATGGCGCGCGAATTGCTGCCGGACGGCGAGTTTTTCGAAGTGTTCGTGGATGCGCCGCTGGCAATCGTGGAGCAGCGCGACCCAAAAGGTTTATACAAAAAAGCACGGCGTGGCGAGATCAAGCATTTCACCGGTATCTCCAGCCCGTACGAGCCGCCGGAGACGCCGGAATTCCACATCGATACCACCAAGCTTTCGCCGGAAGCCGCCGCCGAGATGATCGTGGCGCAGCTTGAGTCGCGCGGCATGCTGCGGGGGAGCGAATCGTGAGCGCCGTGCTGGAACCATTGGATCTGGCGGCGCTGCTCGCGGCGATCCGGCCGATCGCCGAGGAGGCAGGGCGCGCGACGCTGCGGTTTTATGGCCTGACCGAAGCCACCGCAAAGGCAGATGGCAGCCCGGTGACTGCGGCTGACCAGGCGGCGGAGGATATCATTCTACCGGCGCTGCGGCATCTGACGCCGGAGATACCGGTTGTTTCCGAGGAAGAAGCCAGCAAGGGGCTTTCGCCGGATGTCACCGGGGCGCGGTTCTGGCTGGTCGATCCTCTCGATGGCACAAAGGAGTTTCTCAGCGGCAATGGCGAGTTCACGGTCAACATCGCACTCATCGAGCATGGCCAGCCAATTCTGGGCGTGGTGGTGGTGCCGGCCTTGGGCGAGACCTATGCGGGGGCGGAGCCTGGCAGCGCCGTGCTGGAATGCAGCGCTGGGGAACGCAGCATTGCCGTTCGCACGCCACCGGAAGATGGGCTGACCGTGGTCGGCTCCCGCAGCCATGGCGATGCGGCGGCGATGGAAGCGTTTTTGGGCGGCCGGAAAGTGGCATCGTTCAGGGCGGCCGGCAGTTCGCTCAAACTCTGCCTGATCGCGCGTGGGGAAGCGGATTTGTATCCACGTCTTGGCACAACGATGGAATGGGACATCGCCGCCGGCCACGCGGTGCTGCGTGCCGCCGGCGGCCGCGTGGAATTGCTGGATGGCAGTGTGCTCACGTATGGCAAGGCAGATTATAGAAATCCGCATTTCGTGGCGATTGGCGGCTGAAAGCCCGTAGGGTGCGCGCGTGCACCGCGCGCACCCTGGCACTACGCCGTTGCCCTGACGGGCAGTTTCACCACAAGACCCCAACAAGCCAGCGAAGCGAGCGCGCAGGCGGCCATATACACCGCCATGGGCCGCGCCGTACCGTCAGCGCTCAATCCCATCAGTAACGTCACCACCGAACTGCCGGCGAATTCGATGCCGGCGCCGATCGCCGCGGCGGCGCCGGCAATGGCACCGAAGGGTTCCATCGCCAGCAGGAAGGCGGGCGCCATGATCGGGCCGAGGCTGATGAACATGGTCAATGTCACGGCAACCACAGGCCATAGCGACTCTACCCCCGAAAATACCACCGCCACCAGTATCAACGACGACGACGCCAATACCGCGCAGGCGCAACCAACCAGAGGCAGCGTGCCGAACCGGCGCATCAGCGTGGCATTAAGCTGGCTGGTGCCGATCAGCGCCATGGCGTGCACGGCAAAGAGCAGGCCAAAGAATGTCGGCTTCACATGGTGCAGAGTTACAAAAACGAACGGTGCAGACGAGATGAACGCGAACAGAACCGAGGTTGCCCAGGTAACGGTCATGATCGGCAGAATGAAGCGGCGCGTGCCGATCAGCCTGCCATAGGTGATCAGAATCCGCGTTGGGTGCGCACTGACGCGAAGCTGGCGCGGCAGAGTCTCTGGCAGGAGCCAGGCGGCCATCATCGCAACGGCCAAAGAGATCGCGATCAGCGCCACAAAGATTGCGCGCCAGGACGCATACTCCACCAAAAACCCGCCAAACACCGGCGCCAGGATCGGCGAGACACTCAGCGCCAGTGTCGCCAGCGACATCAGCCGCGCGGCGTCCGGCCCGGTATATTCGTCGCGGATGATCGCCATTGGGATCACCGCGGTTGCGGCGGCCCCAAGCCCCTGGAAAAAACGCGCGGCGATCAGCATGTCGATCGAGGGCGCGAGGCACGCCGCGGCCGAGCCTGCGACGAACACGGCAAGACCCACGAATATCGGTGGCTTGCGGCCCACTGCATCCGATACCGGGCCATACACCACCTGGCCGGCGGCCAAAGCGAGGAAAAAGCTGGTCATGCTCAGCTGGACCGTGCCCGGATCGGTATGCAGTTCACGCGCTATGGCGGCAAAGCCGGGGATATACATATCGATGGCGAAGGCGCCCACGGCGACCAACAGGCCAAGCACGGTGGCCCGGCGATAGACGGCGCGGCTAGGCATGATCTCTCCTGGAATGGCCGCAGCTCATATCACAGCCTGGGCAATATCACAGCTTAGGGCCCGTTCGACATTAACCGAATCGGTTTACGGGGTCGAATGGGCGCCTCACGCCTTTGTTTGAAGCGGCATCTTTGTCGGCGTGCGGACGCACTTATTTGCCGACGATGCCTTAGGCAAATGCATCTTCGCGGTATCGAGGAAGACGGGGATCGCCCCGATCTGCACGGCGATTCCCGCCTCCAGGAGCGATGCGGCCAGGAAGGCTGCATCGAGCCGCAGATATTTTTGCAGAAGCTGAACATATAGCCCCATGAACAGCGCGCCATGGCCGTCGGACTGCCCATCCTCGGTGGTGGTCAGGGCATGGGCGAGCTCATGCAGCAGGCACCACGATGGCGTTTGCTCGGGCAGGAAAAGCGATAGCCGGTTGGCGCTGGCCATGGTGGCGGTGGCGTTACGCGGCAGTTTTTCCACCGCCGGCGGATATAGCAGGCCAAGATCGGCCCAGATCGCGTCCACCATTTTCTGCGCGCAGGCAAACGGGATGAAGGTGGGATCGCCCGGCGCCACCACCCGATTCTCCCAGGCATAGACGCGGCTGCGCTGACGATCGGGCTTGCCTTTCAGACGAGAAGGCCCTGGGACCGGCCAGAGACAGGACGGTTCAAATTTACCCGGGCCCCGGCCGCCCAGCCCTCGCGATAGGCGCCGGCGCTGCGGCGCTGGCCGACCGCGCCCATCGACACCAGCCTCACATTAGCCTCGGCAAAGGCATCGTCTACTACACGATGTTTAGCCAGAATCAGCGCCGTACCAGTGGAACGCTGGGCCTTTACGGCGGCCTCCCGCGCATCATGCATGGAATCCAGCCTGTCAGCAACGCGGGCGACAAAACCGTGCTGGAAGCTGGATGATGCCTGCCGCAGACGCACGCCGCGCAAATGCGGTTTGGCAAGCCTGAAGGCACTCGCTTCGGTGGCAACCGCGCGATCGATCACGCCGAACAGATAGGTCGCCAGCGCGGTGTCGGTCTCGAAGCCAAAGAACACGTATCGGCTGAACGGAACAGCTTCGCTGCCGGCCGCGACATCTCCCGGCCGTGCGCCGCGTGCCAGCCACACCTTGCAGTCACAGAGCCGCGCGATGGCCGGCACGCAGCCATCGATCGGCCGGCGGCGGCGGCCACCAAGCGGAATTTCCACTTGAACGCAGCGCGCTTGCCTCACCTCGATTTCGTCCATGCTCAGCGCGTAGCGTTCCAGCAGGCGCCCCACCATATCGGCGGCCGACATCGCCTCGGCTTCGGTGCAGCCATTCGCCACGGTCTTGTCGGTGAGCGCCTTGATGCGGGCTTTAACACGCGCAAGCTCCATCGTCTGGCTCATGCGCCGCGTCTCGCACGGGTGCCCGGATGAAATCCGCGGCTGGCGCCATTTGCAGTGCATCGCCCTTCCAGCCCGGCGCCAGACCCGGATTTCATCCAGGCGACACAACTGGCTTGGTTAAATGCGATCACCGCTTCCCCCCTTTTTACCCACCTGGTCCGATACTAACGTCTGCGCTGAGACGGTGCCACCGGCGTTTGAACATCGTGGGCGAAGGTGGTGGGCTACAAGCAGCCCGCCCAGCAAAGGCGTTGAAACGCGCGGGGAGTTCGGCGTAACGCGGGCCGAGTTTCAGCCAGAAGCGGCCATCCTCGCAGCTGATGCCGATGGCGTGGGTGCGGCGGGCCATTTCGGCCACGTCATTCTTGTCAAGCTGTGCGGCGCCGAGCCGGTCCGGCCAGGCCAGATTGCCAACCGCCATAGCGTCATCCGGCGCCCGCGCCAGTACGAAAGCCGGGGCGGCTCCGCCCGAAACCGCCACCGACAGCCACAAAGCATGCGCCGCCGTCAATGCGCCAAGGCGTTGATCCAGCGCGTGCAGCATCCGGGTCTCCGCCGCCCCCGCATCACCAGCCAAGTCGATGGCCAGGATAAGTTCCAGCACCCAGGCATGCAGAGTCCATAGCCTGATCCAGATGCAGGAGGCGGTAGCATCGTCATGCCGGTGCACTGCCTCAGGCGCCGGCATAATCCGCGCCGCCAGCATTTTCTGACGCTGCCGGTCGAGCGGATGGCGTGCCAGATCGAGCGCGCAGGACAAAACCGGCCGTTCCTTCGCCAGCCATATGCCAGCTACATGCGCCTGGCCGAGCAGCGCCTGTGAAAACGCAGCCGCAAGCCCGTGCAGCCGCCCGGCGTTGCGCCGGTATTCGGATGAAGCCAGACCGGGCGCTTTCGCACGTTCCTCCACCACGCGCACATGGCCGAGATCATCCGGACACAGCCCGGCGCCGCAGTTCGGAAAATAGCGGGCAAGCAGGCGCTGAACGGCAGCCGATGTCTGGTCCACCAGGCGGCAGGCATCAAGCAACGGGGCATCGGCACTAGCATGAAGGCGCATCGGGGCACTCCGCTGAAACTGGCCTGATCATCGGCCAGATGGTCATATGTTCTTGTTATGTTCTTATCTCCGGCGCGGCTTTGCAACCGTTTTTTCGCAGCCTATTTGTCCCGCCGCGAGCAACCGGTAACGTCGCCCTCATAATGAGCAATCTGTTCAGCCTTGCCGGCCAAGGCACCCTGCAGCTCGAGGAGCTGATTCTGGCATTCTGCCTTTCCGCCTTTGTTGGGCTGGAACGCGAGATCAAACAGAAAAGCGCCGGGCTGCGCACCTACACGCTGGTGGGCGTTTCCGCCGCCTTGTTCATGCTGGTCTCGAAATACGGGTTCAACGACGTGCTCGCTAACGGGCGGGTGGTGGTCGATCCGTCACGGGTGGCGGCACAGGTGGTCTCCGGCATCGGCTTCATCGGCGGCGGGGTGATTTTCATGCGCCGCGACATCGTGCGCGGACTCACCACCGCCGCCTCGTTCTGGCTGGTGGCGGCGGTGGGGATGGCGTGCGGCGCCGGGCTGCCGGTGCTGGCCATTGCCACCACCGCCGGGCACTTCATCATCATGCTCGTCTTCCCGCTGCTGGTCCGGTATCTGCCGCGCGAGCGTCGCACGGCGACCCGGATACGGATCTCCTATGAAGACGGGCGCGGCCTGCTGCGCACCATCCTGATCGCCTGCACCCAGTTGCGCTTCGCCATCAACCACGTGGATGTGGAACGCGGGCAAGGCGCCGGGTCGCGCCACGACGAGGCGATAGATCTGGCCGATATCGAGGGCACCGAACCACCCTCATTGCCCAGGCCGATTGTGGTTCTATCGATGCAGGTAAGGGGCAAACGCCCAATCTCCCATCTCATTGCCCGGCTCACCGACATCGACGGCGTCGTCGGTGTCGGCACGCAAGATGATGAGACCGAGTTGGAATAACCCGATTTAGCGCTCGGTGATCGGCGCCGGACCATGCGAGGCCGCCACATCGGCGGCGGTGACGGTGTCTTTGTAGTCATTGCCGAAATGGCTGCGGACATAGTTCACCACGGCGGCCACCTGCTCATCGCTCAGCATGCCGTTGAACCACGGCATGCCGCCATGCCCGTTCTCCACCATCGAAATCGGATACCCCGCCGTCTCCAGCTTGGGGTTGCCGGCCAGAGCCGGGAATCCGGCCCCTGCCCCCCAGGCGCCCTTGGCATTGTCCTGGTGACAGCCTTGGCACACATGCTGGAATACCTGTTGCCCGGTATTGGCATTGATGCCGCCGCCGGTGCTGGTGGTTGCTGCATCGGCCAAAGCCTGGCCGGCAAAACCGCAGCCAAGCAAAACGAAAAACCCGAGTTGCGCGCGCATCAGGCAGCTCCCACGGCGCGCTGATGCAGGCGGGTGATCGCACTGAGCGAGGAAAGCACTGCGCCTTCCTGCCAGCAGCCGATGGTGGAAGCGTGTTCGCCCGCCAGAACGATCCGGCCATCCATCTCGGTCAGCGCCTTGTAATGGGTTTTCCGCGCCTCTTCGCTCCACATCGAGCAGCAGCCGAGAGTCCATGGCATGCGGCTCCAGGCCACACCCACGCCGTTGGAAAACTCCTTCGGATATTGCTTGTGGAATACCGCGCCCTGGATCAGGCCTTGCTTCACCCGTTCCTCCGGCGTCATCCCGGCAAAATCATAGGCGGCCGGGCCGAACATGTAACCGCCCAGCAGCACCGCGGGACCATCGGAGAAATAGCCGTGGCTGGGATAGGATATCTGGCTGATCGGCTGGTCGGTAAAGCTGATGCCGCCATAGATCGCATCATCTTCCTCCCAGAACCGGCGCTTGAATTCCAGGCCGAGCTTCACCGAGGAAGCATAAGGCACCGCGGCAATCGCGGTCTGCATCGCCGCATTCACCTGCACGTCCAGTTGGCTCAGCACCGGCAGCGGAATGGTACACACACAGTAATCAGCCTTCGCCTCGCCAACGGTGCCGCCGAAATTATTGTCCTTGTAGGTCACCGTCACGCCATCGGCATCCTGGGCGATCTTCGATACCTGGATATTGTGGGTAACGATATCATTGACGTGCTTGCCGAAAGCCTTGCCAATCATGTCCATGCCGCCGACCGGCTGGAACATGGTGGTCTGCATGTCGTAATCCATGTAGAAGGCAAGCCAAGCCCACAGGCCGGATTTCATTACCTCGCCCCGCGGCGAGATATCCGAAGGGATCGGCATGCCATCCGGCCCGCCGCCACGCGCCTTGGCAAAACCGCGGCGACGAGAGACCAGATCGCTCTTGGTGTAGGCGTAATTCGAATCCAGCATGCCCCAGCCGCGCATCGCCAGCAGCACGTCGCGCTTTTCCTCGTCGGTGATCGGCTGGTCGAGCTTGTTCTGGTTGATCGCCTTGGCCAGAAGCTCCGCGGTATAGCCGGTGAAATCGCTGGCCACATCGCGATAGCGCTGCGGCTGGCCGTTGAAGGTGCGGCTGCTATGAACGAAGGTATTGTAGTTCATCTGCACGAACGGCTCGAGTTCCACCCCGAAGGCTTTGCAGTAATGCAGCAGCGCGCGGTGATGATAGGGAATGCGCCACGGGCCGGGGTTGATATAATTGCCTGGCGCAAACCCAACGGTCTGGGTAGCGCCGCCGAGTTCGGTAAGCGTATCGCCACCGCGCAGGCTGATATTGCGGCCGCCAGAACGATTCTGGAATTCCAGCACCCGCACGCTATAGCCGGCCTTGCGCAACTCATAGGCCGCCAGCATGCCGGCCAGGCCGGCGCCGAGCACCAGCACGGTGGTGCCTGGCTTGGCGCCGGTGAGCACCGGCGGGCTGGTGAAATCGGTGCCGGCCGCATGCCCAAGTTGCGTCATGGCCTGATACATCGCCACGCTGCCAGCGGCGATGCCAATGCGCGTCAGTAATTGGCGGCGCGTGGGCTGAATGGCGTTCTGCGGTGTGCTCAAGCAAAATGCTCCAAAACGATGCAGGGGAATGCCTAAAAACATATCAGGCACCGGCGCCACGCCTACGAATAGTTCAGTTTTCTATCCGTTTATTCGCTCCCTTCTGTGACACGGCGAGTGCAGGCTTTGCAATGACGTATTTTGCCACCGCCATGTCTTTCGGCAGACGCCCGATTTCGGTGCCCACGCCCATATGTTTCGCCCGCGCATGAACCGGTTGCCCGCCGGTGCGTGGGTTGCGATCGCACGCATACTGGATAAGGGTGCGGTTAACCCGACCGGGCGTACGGCCCAAACGGGGCAACGTATGGCAAGGGGGGTGAGGCGATGACGGATGCAAATCGACGCAACGTGCTGGCCGGTCTGGCGGCCGGCTGGCCGCGGGCGGAGCGTTGGCGGACACGGAACCGAGCCGCAAGCCTGGCATAGGCGGCACCGACTCAGGCCCGCGCAATATGCTGCGGGAGGGCCAGAACCCGGACATGATCAACCCGCCTTCTACCGACCATGGCACCCTGCCGAATTTGCGCTTCAGCTATGCCGATTCCCATATCCGCCAGGAAAGCGGTGGCTGGACCCGGAAGATCACCGAGCGCGAATTGGGTGTCTCCAAGAGCATCGCCGGCGTGAATATGCGGCTGAACGCCGGCGGCGTGCGCGAGCTGCATTGGCACCCCAATACCGATGAGTGGCAGTATTACATCGAAGGCCAGGCGCGGATGGGCGTGTTCGCCTCCTCCGGCCAGGCACGCACCTTCGATTTCGCCGCCGGTGATGTGGGCTATGTTCCCTTTGCCATGGGCCATTACGTGGAAAAAATACCGGAAAGACCACTTTGCGGTTCCTGGAAATGTTCAAGAGTAGCTATTACACCGATCTTTCGCTGAACCAGTGGCTGGCCCTGACGCCGCCAGCCTTGCTGGAGGCACATCTGCACCTGGATCAGAAGGTGATGAAGGCGTTGCAGAAAAAGAAATCGCCAGTGGTGCCGGCCTAGCTTGCATCAACCAACAAACCGGTCCCCTGCAGGTATAGCGTGGATTTCACCCACGCTATACCTCCGCGAGCTGCCCTTCATATCCCGGTGCGAGTACCTTACGAAATTCCTTCGGGCGCTGCCCGCTTTTGAGTGCCGCGCATCACCCGCAAGCGCATTCTGTCCAGAGTCAGATACACGATCGGCGTGGTATACAAAGTCAGCACCTGGCTCATCAGCAGCCCGCCGACGATCGAAATGCCCAGCGGCTGCCGCAATTCGCTGCCTTCGCCGAAGCTGAAGCACAGCGGCAATGCGCCCAGGATGGCCGCACTGGTCGTCATCATAATCGGCCGGAATCGCATGACTGCGGCATGGAAAATCGCCTCCCGGCTCTCCATGCCGTCATGCCGCTCCGCCTCCAGGGCAAAATCGATCATCAGGATGGCGTTTTTCTTCACGATGCCGATCAGCAGGATCATGCCGATCAAGGCGATGATGGTGAATTGAATGCCAAACAGCATCAGCGCCAGAATGGCGCCCACGCCCGCGGATGGCAAAGTGGAGATGATGGTTATGGGATGGACGAAACTCTCATAAAGAATGCCAAGCACGATATAGATCGCCGCAAGTGCCGCCACCACCAGGATCACCTCCCCGCTCAAGGATTGCTCGTAGACTAAGGCGGTACCGGCAAAGCCGCCGCTGAGGTCGCTGGGCAGGCGGATCGACTGCGTGTCGCGCGCAATGGCAGCTTGTGCATCGCTCAGCGACTTATTTGCCGGCAGATTGAATGAGATGGTGGTGGCAACGAACTCGCTCTGATGGTTCACCGCGAGCGGCGTGTTGGCCGGCCCGTAGCTGGCAAAAGCCGAGAGCGGCACCATTGTCTCCACCGAGGTGGCAACCGCGGCCCCGGTGGAGGAACTGCCTTTGCCGGTAGCGCCGATCGAGGATTGGGCCGCGGTACGCACGGCATTATTAGCAGCCGAACTGGATGAGGATGCGGTGGTGGTCGCCGCACCAGAGAGAACGGTTGCGTTGGCCGTGACTATGGTTGGATTGCTGGCCATCACGCTGGCATTGGCCGAGGCAATGGTGGCCGTATTGCCCTCTGACTGGGCGGTGGACGAACGGCTCGGCGTCGCAGGCGGGGTGATGGCGTAGGGCCCGGTCCGCGTGGTGGGTGCGCTTACGCTACCGGAACTCAGCGCCGTCGTCGCCGATCCGCCGGGCTGCGCACCGGACGTGCTCACCCAGATCTGCTTGAGCATATCGGGGCGCTGCAAGAATTGCGGCGCAATCTCCATCACCACATGATACTGGTTCAGCGCATTATAGATGGTCGAAACCGAGCGCTGGCCAAACGCATCATAGAGCGTGTTGTCAATCTGATACATGGTCAGGCCGAGACGCGACGCGGTGTCGCGGTCTATCAGCAGATTGGTCTCCAACCCTTGCTGCTGCTGGTCGGAACTGACGTCGAGGAACGTCGGATCCTTCTCCATCACCGCCAGCAATTTCGGCGCCCATTTATACACTTCCGCGGTGCTGTCGCCCAACACCGTGTATTGATATTGCGCGTTGGATTGCCGGCCGCCCACGCGGATATCCTGCACCGCCTGCATGAACAGCCTGCCGCCAGGCACACGGGCCAGATTGCGACGCAGGCGGGCCAGCACCACCGCCATTGCCGGCCGCTGTGCCAGTGGTTTCAGCGAGATATACATCGATCCGGTATTGGTCTGCGCGGAGGCGCCGCCGCTGCCAGATCCGGTAAACCCCACCACGCTTTGCACCGCCGGATCATGCTGCACGATCGACATCATCTGCGTCAGCTTCTTGCTCATCGACTGGAACGAGATGCTTTGGTCGCCTTGCAGGCTGCCGGTCACCCGCCCGGTATCCTGTTCGGGGAAAAACCCCTTGGGAATAATCATGATCAGCCACACATTCAGCCCGATCGTGCAGGCCAGGATCAGCAGCACCAGCACGCTGTGGTCCAGCGCCACCGCCAACGTGCGCGCATAAAAATCCTGCACGCGTTCAAACAGGGAACGTCGCCGGGTCACTTTCCGCGGTGCAGTCTGCTTCAGGAATAGCGCGCAGAGCATCGGCGTCGTTGTCAGCGAGATCACCATCGAAATCACGATGGCCAAAGAAAGCGTCATCGCGAATTCACGAAACAGCCGGCCGACAATGCCGCTCATCAGCAGGATCGGCAGGAACACCGCAATCAGAGAGAGGGTGATGGAAATCACCGTGAATCCCACTTGCCCCGCACCGGTCAGCGCTGCCTGCACACGCGGCATGCCATCTTCCATGTGCCGCGAGATATTTTCCAGCACCACAATCGCGTCGTCCACCACGAAGCCGGTGGCAATCGTCAGGGCCATCAGCGAGAGGTTATCCAACGAATAGCCGAGCAGATACATGGCACCGAACGTGCCGATGATCGAAATTGGCACGGCAATGGCCGGGATGATGGTGGCGCGGCCATTGCGCAGGAACGCATAGACCACGCCGATCACCAGCAGCACGGCAATGATCAGCGTACGCTGGGTATCGCTGAGGGAAGCGCGAATGGTGGTGGAGCGGTCGGATGCGAAGGAAATATCGATATCGGTGGGAAGCGCTGCCTTCAATTGCGGCACCGCCGCCCGGATGCCATCGATGGTGGTGATGATGTTGGCGCCTGGCTGGCGAAACACGATCACCAGAACCGCCGGCTTACCGCCAGAAAGCCCAAGATTGCGCAAATCCTGAACGCTATCCTGCACATCGGCCACATCGGATAGCCGAATCGCATCGCCGCCGCGATAGGCCACCACCAGGGGCTTGTAATCCTCCGCATGGTTGGATTGATCGTTGGTATAGATCTGCCAGCGCTGCGGCCCGACATCGATGTCGCCTTTCGGCGCATTGGCATTGGCGTCGGTAATCGCCGAGCGCACATCCTCCAACCCAATGCCGTAATGGAACAAGGATTGCGGGTTCAGCTCCACCCGCACCGCCGGCAGGGCGGCGCCGCCGATAATCACCTGGCCGACGCCGGAGAGTTGCGAGAGCTCCTGTTCCATCACGCTGCTGGCCGCATCGTACATCTGGCCACGGGTGAGGGTTTTCGAGGTCAGCGCCAGGATCAGCACCGGCGCATCGGCCGGGTTCACCTTGCGATAGGTGGGCTGGGAGAGCAGGTTTGCCGGCAGATCGGCCTGCGCGGCGTTGATCGCCGCCTGCACATCGCGCGCCGCACCGTTGATGTCGCGGTCCAGGCCGAATTGCAGGGTGATGCGCGCTTGGCCGGTCTGGCTTTGCGATGTCATCTCCGTCACATCGGCGATCTCGCCGAGATGGCGTTCCAGCGGCTCGGCAAGGCTGGTGGCAACCGTATCCGGGCTGGCACCGGGCAATTGCGCCTGCACCGAAATGGTCGGGAAATCCACTTGCGGCAGCGGCGCCACCGGCAGCTTCGCGTAGCCGAGAATGCCGGCCAGCGCGATGGCAATCGTCAGTAGCGTGGTGGCGACGGGGCGGGCAATGAACGGCGCGGAGATATTCATTCCGCCGGCACTTCACCAGGCCGCGAGCCGAACCGGCGGCCGAGCCGTATCGCCAAACGATCGAAAGCCAAATAGATCACTGGCGTGGTAAACAGAGTCAGCAACTGGCTCACAGCGAGGCCGCCGACAATGGCAATACCCAGGGGGCGGCGCAATTCGGATCCGGTGCCGGTGCCCAACATCAGCGGCAACGCGCCGAGCATGGCGGCCATCGTGGTCATCAGGATCGGCCGGAAGCGCAACAGGCTCGCCTGATGGATCGCCTCGCGCGGCGGCTTGCGCTCCACCCGCTCCGCCTCCAGGGCGAAATCGATCATCATGATCGCGTTCTTTTTCACGATGCCGATCAGCAGGATGATGCCGATAATCCCGATAATATCCAGATCCGATCCGGCAATCCGCAACGCCAGCAGCGCGCCAACGCCGGCGGAAGGCAGGGTGGAGAGAATGGTGACGGGATGGACAAAACTCTCATAGAGCACGCCAAGCACGATATACACCGCCACCACCGCCGCCAGGATCAGCACCACCTCGTTGGAGAGCGATTTCTGGAACGCCGAGAGCGCCCCCTGATACGAGCTGAGAAAACTCTCCGGCAGCCCGATATCATGCTCGGCCTGTTCGATATCCGTCACCGCCGGCCCGAGCGATGCCCCCGCGGCAAGGTTGAACGAGATCGAAACCGAGGGAAACTGCCCCAGATGCTCGATCTGCAACGGCCCGGTGGATTCAGAAACGCGCACCACCGCGGAAAGCGGTACCTGCCCGCTGGTGGTGGTGGATGAGGGGAGGTACAGGCCAGATAGCGCCTGCTGCACGCTGCGCAGATCGTGCAGATCGGCGTTCAGGATCACCCGGTACTGGTTGGACTGGGTATACAGGGTGGAGGCGATGCGCTGGCCGAACGCATCGTATAACACATTGTCGATGGTGGCGGGCGTAATGCCAAAGCGTGCCGCGGTCGGCCGGTCTATCACCATCTGCAAATCGCGGCCTTGCTCGGCCATGTCGCTCTGCACGTCGGCAAATTCCGGCATCTGCTTCATCCGCGCCACCAGCTTCGGCACCCAGCTATTGAACTGAGTCTGGTCCGGGTTCTCCAGGAAGAACAGATACTGGGCACGGCCTACTGTGCTGTCGATGGTAAGGTCCTGCACCGGCTGCATGGCAATGGAAATGCCGGTCACGCTGGCCACCTCATCATTCAGCCTGCGGATGATCTCGCTGGCGCTGGCACTGCGCGCGCTGCGTGGCTTGAGCGATATCAGGAACCGTCCCGTGTTAAGGGTGCTGTTGGTACCGTCAACGCCGATAAAGGACGACAGACTCACAACGTCGGCATCCTTCAGAATGGCGTCGGCCAGACTCTGCTGCTTGCGCGCCATCTCACCGAACGAAATATCCTGCGCCGCGTAGGAAATGCCCTGTATCTCACCGGTGTCCTGCACCGGGAAAAACCCTTTGGGAATCTCGATAAACTGGAATGCGGTCAGCGCCACCGTCAGCAGCGCCACAATCAGGGTCAGCCCCTGATGGTCCAGCACCCAGGTCAAGCGGCGATCGTAGAAGCCGATGATCCGATCAAAGCCGCGCTCGGCCATCATGTCGAAGCGATTGCGTCCGCTCTCCGGCCGGTGCCTGATCATGATAGCGCACAGCATCGGCACCAGTGTCAATGACACCACAGCGGATAGCACGATGGTCACCGCCAGGGTCACGGCGAATTCAAAAAACAGCCGCCCCACCACATCGCCCATGAACAGCAGCGGGATCAGCACCGCGATCAGCGAGACGGTAAGGGAGATGATGGTAAAGCCAATTTCCTCCGAACCCTTCAGCGCCGCTTCCAGCGGTGCCATGCCCTGTTCCACATAGCGGGCGATGTTCTCGATCATCACGATCGCGTCGTCCACGACGAAGCCGGTCGCGATGGTCAGCGACATCAGCGAGAGATTATCGATCGAGAAGCCGAACAGATACATCCCCGCCAGCGTGCCGGTGAGTGACAGCGGCACCGACAGGCTGGGGATGATCGTGGCCGGCACACTGCGCAGGAATACGAAAATCACCAGCACCACCAGCGCCACCGATAAACCCAGCTCGAACTCCACATCCGATACCGATGAACGTATGGTGGTGGTCTGATCGGAGAGCACCTGCACATCCACCGCAGCAGGCAGGCTCTGCTCCAGCTTGGGTAGCAGCGCCTTCACCCCGTTCACCACCGCGATCACGTTCGATCCAGGCTGGCGCTGGATGTTGATGATGATCGCGGGGGTGCGGTTGGCCCAGGCCGCCAGCTCGCTGTTCTGTGCCCCGTCCACCACGCTCGCCACGTCGGAAAGCCGTATCGCGTTGCCGTTCTTGTAGCCCAGGATCAGGTTGCGGTATTCCTGCGCGCTCTGCAGCTGATCGTTGTTGTTGATCGTGGTGTCCTGCATCGGCCCATCGAAATTGCCTTTCGGCGTATCGGTGTTTTCATTGGCAATGTCGGTGCGTATGTCATCGATGGCGATGCCGTAAGCGGCCAGCGCGCGCGGATTCACCTGGATACGCACGGCAGGCCGCTCGCCCCCCGTCAGACTCACCAGACCCACGCCGGAAAGCTGCGAGAGCTTTTGCGCCACCCTTATATCGGCCAAATCCTCCACCTGGGTCAGCGGCAGCGTTTTCGAGGTGAGCGAGAGGGTCACCACCGGCGTATCGGCCGGGTTCACCTTGGCATAGACGGGCGGCGCCGGCAGGTCGGTGGGCAGCAGGCTGGTGGCCGCGTTGATCGCCGCCTGCACCTCCTGCTCCGCCACATCCAGCGAAAGATCGAGGGTGAATTGCAGAGTGATCACCGATGATCCGGCCGAGCTGTTGGAGCTCATCTGCCCCAGCCCAGGCATTTCACCGAATTGGCGTTCCAGCGGTGCCGTCACCGCCGTTGTCATCACCTCAGGGCTGGCACCGGGATAGAAGGTGGAAACCTGGATGGTCGGGTAATCCACCTCAGGCAGGGCGGAAATCGGCAGGAACTGGTAGGAGACGATGCCGACCAGCAGCAGCGCCACCATCATCAGCGTGGTGCCGGCCGGGCGGAGAACGAAGAGGCGCGACGGACCCATGTTTTGCGCGCCTACTGGGCCGGTGCGGCGGGTTTTTTGTGCTTCTTCGCCCCTGGCACCGGCGTGCCGTTCTGCGGCTGCTCGCCCGGCGGCGCGCCCGGCCCGTTATTATTGCTGGCATCCGCGGGCGCGTTGCCGCCGGAAGCCACCTTGACCTTCGCGCCATCCTTCAGCCGGTCGGTGCCATCCACCACGACCGTGTCATCGGGTCTCAGGCCAGTGAGCACCTGCATCTCGTCGCCATCGGTGATGCCGGTGGTGATCACCTGCACCGCCACCGTGTTGTCAGGCTTCAGCAGATACACAAAACTGCCCGGCGCGCCGTGCTGCACCGCGGCCACCGGCACCTGGGTGGCCTGCTTGATGGTTTTCAGCATCAGCCGCGCATTGACGAACTGATTCGGGAACAGAGAGAGGTCGGCATTATCGAAGCTGGCGCGCAGTTTCACCGTGCCGGTGGTGGTATCCACTGTGTTGTCCAGCGTGGTCAGGGTGCCCTGGGCCAGTTGCTTGGCATCGGTGCGATCCCAGGCGGTCACGCCAAGCGTGGCGCCCGCCTGCATCTGCTGCGCCAGATCGGGGATGTCATCCTCGGGCAGCACGAAAATCACCGAAATCGGCTGCAGCTGCGTCACCACCACCAGGCCGGTGGCGCTGGAGGTCTGGACGTAATTGCCGGGATCGACCAGCCGCAGCCCCACCCGGCCAGTCACCGGCGAAACGATGTGGCAATAGGTCAGGTTCAGCCTGGCGCTGTCGACTGAAGCGCGGTCCAGCATCACCGTGCCTTCGTCCTGCTGCACCAGGAATTGCTGATCCGCCACTTGCTGTTTGGCGATACTGTCCTGTCGATTCAGCGACGCATAGCGCGCCAGGTCGGATTTGGCCTGTGCCAGCAAGCCAGTGTCATGCGCCAGCGTGCCCTGCGCCTGGGCCAGCGCCACCTGGTAGGGCCGCGGGTCGATCTGCGCCAGAAAATCGCCCTGCTTGACGATCTGTCCCTCCTTGAACCCCACCGACATCAGCTGCCCGCTGATCTGCGTCTGCACCGTGATAGTGGCCAACGGCGTTACCGTGCCAAGCCCGGTCAACACCACATGCATGTCGCCTTGCGTCACCCGCGCAACGCCGACCGGCTGGGACGTTGCCCCAGTATGGGGTGTGCCGCCGCGCCCAGAGAGAAAAAAATGCCAGACCAGCCAGGCGGCGATCAACAGAACGACGAGGGACAGCAGCCAGGGCAGCCAACGCCCCCGTCGCGCGGGCGGCGGTGCTACCGCCCGGCTAGGTGCCGCCGGCGGAACACCAAGCGGCATGTCGGCCCGGGCGGGAGGAACGAGGTCGCTACGAGTTTGGTCCATGCGTGGTCCTAAGGCAGCGTCGGCAAATACACGCGGCAGCACGCCGACGAAGCTGCCGCGTCAAACAAAGTCTTAGGGCTTGTTCGACACCGCTGCGAAACGCGGTGTCGAACAAGCCCTAAGCGGCCTGGACCAAGAAGTGGCCGGGCGGTCCGCACCACAACCGGCAAAGAGGTTGCAGGGCGTAAAGTTTCATTGCTGCCGGCCGTCTGGCCCGTCAACTGAATGCAACGTGACCGCCCTGACAGGCCGGCGGTACCGCTAAATTCGTTGAGATATCGTTATAGGTGCGCTATGGTTTTGCATGCTGGCGCGAGGTGCCCTTGGCCGGGCAGAGTGTTGCTACAGCCGGCAAGCGGGTCTAGCCGTGCTATTCTCTGTCGTGGTTGCCTAGTCAGGAACTGTAGCTGAGGGTGCAGGCAGCTTCCTGCCAGCCTATGAGGTGCTCTGATGGTCGAAACCGCCTACCAGCTTCGCCCCGATGCCGACCGCATACGCAAGGCGCGTGGTGAAACCCGCAGCCCCGACAGGTTGCTGGCGCATTTCGAGGTCGAAGTTCGGCTGGCCCGCCAATTGGCTCAATCCAGCCGCGAACAGCGCTCCATGCTGTATTCCGACGTCTATCGCCAGCTTTTCGAGAAGGTCGAGGATCACCCGCAGCATCGCGGATCGTCGGAAAACCGTCTGAAGCGCATCCAGTCGCAATCGGCGTCGCTGCTCAAGGATATCGGCCCGGATGGCACCTATGTCGAAATCGGCTGCGGCGACGCCGCACTCACCAAGGTGATGGCCTCGCATGTGCGGTCGGCGCTCGGGGTCGATGTCACCCCCGTGCTGGTATCGGATGACGCGCCAGCGTCGTTCCGCTTTGTCCAGTCCGACGGCATCACGCTGGATATCCCAACGAACAGCGCCGATCTGGTGTATTCGAACCAGTTGATGGAACATCTGCATGCCGAGGACGCGATGGCGCAGTTGCAGGAGATCTATCGCATCCTCAAGCCTGGCGGACGCTATGTGTGCTGCACGCCAAACCGGCTGACCGGGCCGCACGATATTTCGGTCTATTTCGGCTACGAGCCGATGGGTTTCCATATGCGGGAATACGACCACCGGTCGCTCGGCAAGATTTTTGGCGCTGCCGGATTCAACCGAGTAAAGGCAGCCGTGAGCGTGAAGGGCCGGTCATTGACCGTGCCGGTCTTCCTGGCCGGGCTAGCCGAGACGTCGCTGGAGCTATTGCCGAGAAAACTGCGGTCCCGGATCGCGCTGAGCGGCAGCTTCGCCAATGTCGCCGGCGTGAACATGATCGGGATCAAATAGACAGAAGCCGGCCATCAGGCGTGTTGCAGCACCGGCCGGCTCCGCCGGCGAATCAGCCGTAGCAATGGCTGCTCCACGGCGAACGACACCAGAATACCGCCAACAACCGCTGTTACCGCGATTATAGCGAAACTGGCCGAATGCGGCATGCGCGCCACCAGCCCGGTCTTCAGCCCGATCTGCCAGACGGCACCGATAAACACGAACTGGAACAGATAGATCGAGTAGGACGCACCGCCCAATGTCTGCAGGAAGACGGGCACGGAAAGCCGCCCTTTCCGCTCGGCGGTGGCCACGCCCGCCACCAGCAAAGCGCCGGAGCCGCCATAGGCAAGCCTGGCAGCACCATCAAACCCGTTCAGGATACCGATGGTCTCCGCCACCATCGAGGCGGCAAAGAGTGCCAGACCCAACGCGGCCAGCGCCCGCGGCGCGGGAATGAAGCCGGAGCGCACCAGATAGGCCGCCGCCATGCCGATAAAAAACTCCAGCCCGTAGATGCCGCCAAACTGCGGCGCCAGGCCTGCACTACCAAGGCCCAGAGAACTTGCCAGAATCAGGCACAGCCACGCGGCCATTGCCGTGGCGCCGGCACGCCTGTTCTCGATAAGCAGCGCAAACACGGCATAAAAGACCATTTCACGCTGCAGGGTCCAGGCAATGCCGAGCAGCGGGTCGTCGAACGAGGGCAGTAGCAACGCCGACCACAGCACCGTGCCTGTGCCTAGCTGCGTCAGGCCATGGCTGCCTAGGGAGCCCATCCCGATGGTCAGCGCCAGCGCCAGCCAGTAGAGCGGGTAGACCCGGGTAAATCGCCGGCTGAGATAACGCGACAGGCGATCAGGACGGCCGATATCAGGCGCATGAACGAACAGGATGATGAACCCGCTGATCACAAAAAACAGGTCGACACCGGCATGGCCAGCCTGGAAAAAGCTGACCAGCCCCGGCGCGCCCACACCCTTGTTGAGGTGGCGTGCCGTATGGCTGAACACCACGCCGATGGCGGCCAGGCCCCGCAGCGCCTGGATGCCGGAAAGCCGCGATGGGGAGGGGTGACCTGACTGGGCTGGCATGTTCAGAATTGAAACCTGGCGATAATGTGAAACCGTGACGATACGATTGCGGCACAATGATTAATATTGCGCGTATAAAACTAGAGTTTTGCCACCGGAGATTGCAGCTATATGCGTGCTGATGGATGCTCGGGCCAGGATGCGGGAGCGCGGATGAGATGAGTGCGGCCAGCAAGGGCAGCCAAAACGGCGAGCCCAGGGTGATTTTCGTGCAGTTCAAATGTAAACTCGGCATGGCCTATGAGGTTGCCGCCCGTCTGGCGGACGACATCGAAACCGCGCCGCAGGTTTATTCCACCTCTGGGCAATACGACCTGATCGCCCTGTTCCACCTGGACCAGGCGCAGGACCCTGGCCTGTTCGTCACCGAAACCCTTCAGCGCATCGAGGGTGTGGCGGAAACCCATACCATTATCGGGTTCAACGCCTTCACCCCCCGGAAAAAGCCCTACCCTTGATGAACGAGCAGGCCCCTGCCCCGCGCGACATCAGCGTAGTGGTGTTTTGCCAGAACGAAGCCGCCCGGATTGGCGCCTGCCTCTCCAGCATCGCCGCGGCCGGGCGGGGTTTTAGGCTCGGCATTACCGTCATCGCCAATGGCAGCACTGATGGCAGCCTGGCGCGCGCGCTGGCCACCGTGCACGCCACCCGCCTGCCGGCGCGGCTCTACGCGATTGCGCATGGCGATAAATCCAATGCCATCAACCATAGTTTTTACGCGCTGCGGCAGAGCGCGCGGCTGCATGTGTTCATCGATGGCTATGCGGTCATCGCGCCGGATGCATTTAGCGGATTTGCCGCCGCCCTCTCCGGCAACAAGCACGCGGTGGCGGCCACCGGCGTCTCCGGCAATGGCCGCACGATGAAAACCGCCACCGAGGAAACATTGCGCGATGGCGGTAGGCTGCATGGCCAGTTGCACGCCTTCCGCCCGGCCTTCCTCGACCGGCTGACGCAAGCCGGGCTGCGTCTGCCGATCGGGCTGTATCGCGGCGACGGCTTGCTCGGCTCGATGGCCTGCCACGATCTGGCGCCGCTCGAAAACCCCTGGGACGGGCACCGGATCAAAGGCACAGTGGAAGCCACTTACGAGATCCCGGCGCTCTCGGTATTCAGGCCGCGCGACATTGCCCGGCAGATGCGCCGCCGCGTGCGGCAAATGCGTGGCCGGCTGGAAAACGCGGCGTTGCAGGGGATTATCTACAGCCAGGGCTATGCCGCCTTGCCCGAATACGCCGATGACATGATTACCGATTGGCTGGCCGCTGGCGGCCAGCCGCAGGCTTCACTGACCGAACAGCCCTTTATGCATGCGGCTTTGCGGCAGGTTGCCAGGCGTGCTCGCCCGCCCGCCAGCGCCTTGCAACCCGTGCTTGTGCACGACACATCATAAGGTGGGGTGCTCTTGGGCATGCCACCAAACCCAAGCCAGGCGAAGGTGGGATGCCAGACCGCATCCCACCTTACGAGGCTGGCAGCGCTACCAGGTTTTGCGTCACGTAGATTTCGCAGCGTTTCACGTCGTAGGGGTCGAGCGGCATCAGGGCGCCGTTAAGGCACAGGCGGAAAATACGGTAGCCAGCCAGTACCTCGAAAAAATCACGCATCGTCACATGCATGGCGATGTCGGCGGGGATGAATTCGAACTGGATGGCCTTGATGGCGCGTGCGGCCAGCGCCGCGCCCGCCCCTTTCAGCACCGCCAGGTCGAAGCCTTCGGTATCGATCTTAAGCAGCCCGATATGGCTGATCCCATGGTCGGCCATGAAGGCATCGATGGTGGTGGCCACCACGTCATGCGCCACCGTGTTCGCGGCAAACAATTTCACCGCCCCTTCGTCCAGGCTGGCCTGGGTGGAGCCGTCGGCGCTGGCAAAATCGTAAAGCTTGATCGCGCCGGCAGACGCGGAGACCGCCATGTTCACCGCCTCAACACCAGGCAAGCCGGCGATACGGCCTTGCAGCGTCGCGAAGGTGCGCGGATGCGGCTCGAAGGCGTAGATCCGGGCATCCGGGCGGAGCTGGTGCATGAAGCGCGCATAGGCGCCGTTATTCGCACCGACATCGAACAGCACGCTGCCCGGGCCGAGCGTGCCGAGCAGGCGGGCGGCGAAACGCTCCTCCCCGGCGGTTAGGCCATGCTTGCCGGGGAAGTTGATGGCGATACCGTTGCAGCGCAGGGCGAAATCATAGATGCCATGCGCGAACCACCGCAGGCTCGGCCGGTTCAGCGCCAAAAACACCGGATAGGCGAGTTTCACCAGCAGGCGCTTGCCAAGGCTGTCGCGCCACAGCGGCGTTGTGGGTCCGGCCATTACGCTTCTGGCCTCACGTCAGATGCGCTTCGCCGAGTTCATCTTCCCAGGCGGGGTTGAACCGGGGAACCTCCTCCTGCGCATAGGCTGGCTCGGCCTCCGGCTCAGGCAGGGCGCCTTTGCGTTTGGCCAGTTCGATCGCCTGCATGTGGCGCGTCACCGAAAGCAGCGCTACCAGCACATACAAGCCCTCGAAATACGCAAAGCTGAGCGCGGCGCCGGCGACCATATACACGATCAGCGACAGGCGCAGCATATTGGCCAGTTCCACCATCCAGGCCATGTCCGGATAAGGTGAAGCGCGCTTGCGGATGACGCCGCAATAATAGATCGACAGCATCAGCATGCCGACAAACAGAATCAGGCCGGTAAAGCCAAGATCGCCCAGCACCTCGAAATAGATGCTGTGGGCGGCCATACCCAAGGCCTGCTGCGGCGCGCCCGGCACGAAATCCAGCCGCGCCAGGTCCTTGCCGTAATGCTGCCAGACCTCCGTATCCTGCACCGCATGGAAGCCGCCGCCGAGGAATGGCCGGTCCAGCGCGATCAGAGTGCTGACTTTCCACGCTGTCACCCGCTCCATGAACGATCCGTCGGTCTGCGCCTGCCCAATCGACTCGATCCGATGGAACCAGGCATCCGGCGCGAACTGGTACAGAACCACACCGCTGATCGCCACCGCGATCAGATTGCGCAGCTTGTTGCGGTTCAGCGCGATCAAGCCAAGTGCGAAAGCGACCAAGCCCAGAAATCCGCCGCGCGAATAGCTGCCGATCACCGAAATGCAGCACAGCACCTCGCCTGACATCAGGGCAAAGCGGGTGAGCCGATGGGTAGAGGTGTGAAAGAGGTACAGCAGGATCGGCATGCACATCAGCATGGCAACCGCAAACGTATTGTTGTCACCCATGGTGGAGATGCCCAGCACGTGGTGGCCGCCGGCGGTGAGCAGAACTTTCAGCCCCTCATCCGCGCCGTTAAAGGCCAGCCCAAGCGCCACCGCGAAAATCACCCCCTGCAGACGCTGCCGCGTGGTGATCACCATCGTCAGCACGAAAGCGAGGATGACGATCTTGAACACCTTGCCGAACAGCTCCCAATTCAGCGACAGAGGAGAGACCGAGGCCAGAGCCGACAAAAAACCCAGCGCCACATAGGCCAGCATCGCCGCCATCACCGCGTCGAGATAAGGCTTGCGGCCATCGCGTTGCAGCAGCAGGGCGCCGATCGTGATCACCGCCACGATCTTGCTGAGCGGCAGGCTGGTCATGAAGCCATAGAGGTATTCATCCGGCGAGCAGAACGACAGCCAGGCCCAGATCATCGCGCCGATATGCGGGTAGCGGATAATCAGCGGCAGGTAGGCCGCGAAGAACGCCATAAACACCAGATCGCGCATCTTCTGTGCCCGGCCAGTCTAGAAATCGCCGGACATCAGGTGGTAGGGCGATTTGCGTTCGTCGCATGCCGCCCCCGGCTTCATGTCGAACAGGCCATGGCCGCTCTGTTTGAAGCCGAAAGGATCAGCGCGCGCCGCCCACATCACCAGCAGCAGCATCACGATCAGGTTCACAACGAAGAGTGCCGCTTCCATGCGCCAACGCCGCCTTCCGAAATGCACGTCATGCTGGCATTTCAGGCCCAGCCCACCAGCGTCCCCCCCCAATCCACTAC
>Ga0209611_10003477_pt1 | contig 27267 bp, 21 predicted proteins | sample S1TSphgellanicum_3_FD_187693 | JGI IMG/M metagenome (GOLD analysis project Ga0209611, IMG submission 187693) | Host-associated microbial communities from peat moss isolated from Minnesota, USA - S1T2_Fc - Sphagnum magellanicum MG (SPAdes) (version 2) | ecosystem: Host-associated > Plants > Peat...
TGTGTCCAAGTGCCCGTGGCAAGTCCCAACACCCAAGGGTGTCCCGAATGCTAAACTAACCCGATTTGGTTGGTTTTTGGATGCAGATTCACACGAGCTAAGTTAGTCCCTCTTCCTAGTCTAATCCTGGGGCTCGCAACTCGACCCTCTACCCCTTTCTAGAGTTGGAAGCCGGGAGCATGCTACCAAGTCTCAATTTTTCGCAACTTGACTTTGTGAAACCCTCCAGTGGGTTTCACCCCGTGACTTGGGAGCGCGTCATCCAAGGCTCACAAAAGGGTGAAGTCATTAACTTACGCATGACACCCAATTGTCCACATCCATTTAGTGATTTTTATTTTGATGAAATTTTGTTTTTTCAACAACAAAATTGGGGACTCTTTTCCTTATGTAATTTAGCTAATTTTCCTTAAAAAATGGAATAATTTTTTATATCAAAAAATTGAAAAAAAGAAAAGAAAAGAAAAAAGACCCTTTGCCCAATGCACAATACAATAATATTCACCAACCAATACGATTTTCTTTATCCATGCAAGTTACCATTTTTGACATGAGGACCAATTTTTGTTTCATTTACCATCTAAATTGCTCCAATCAAATACAAAATTTCTATATCTCATGTTTTCATATAAAAGGAGTTTGAATAGCCCTTTAATCAATACCTCATGAAAATAATTGAAATTGTGTTGTTATTTTGCATTGCATAATTAGATATGTCCTTTAATGTAAACGAGTGGCCAAGTTTGTTAGGAAAATACTATTGTGCTGGGAATATTCAATCGTGTCACACATTCCATTGTCAAATCAATTTGTGTCAAGACCATGAAATCCAAATTACAACAAGCATGTGAATTGCAAGTCTTAATCTTATCCTACAACATTAATTTGAAAGTTCAATCCTCTGCAAGTCTCAACCAAAAAATACTTTTTGATCTATTAGATGTAGTACAATGCTAAAAGGCTTGTGGAAAGATGGTTTGCAATTTGCAATGTGAGTGTGCCCTAACCCCTTCTCAACAATGATGTTTTTTTCTAATAATTTTTTTATCTTGTGTCATTGGCTAGCATCCCAAGAAAACTTTAACATTAAATGGTGACAAGTTTTTGGAACTTGTCTAAATAGTAAAAAATGCTATCAAACTTCAATTTTTTTCTCAAAATATGGTGATTTTTTCCAGAAAAAAGGAATATAGTGAGACAATATTCCCTTTTTATTTTTATTATTCACATTTTGGCAAAATTTTGCACCATAAAAAAATTGCTACTTCTCAACGAGTGGAATACATGCCAATTAAAAGCCTAAAAAAAAAAGCCTCCAACCATGTTCTTCTTGAAGATATGGGCATGAAGGCATCATCAATTGAAATTATTATGAAGAAGATTTCTTATAATAAACCTATGATAGTGGGTGGATGCCACTTTCAATGTATGAGGTCATGTATACAAAATATCATGGTTCTTAATAAAATTGATTAGGCATGGGCAAACTATTATCCTACCTTGATGTTTCAATATCTCAGGAAACATTGACCCTTGACAATGATTTTTAAGAAATCTTATATGCACTAGGAAATTTGGATTGGATCACAAGGGATATACATAAAAGAAAATATGTAAACAACATAAATGATGTTCAAATTGATTGAAAGATCGCCTACCTCATGAAATGATGGGAAATGCATTGTTAGTGTGTATTTTGTTACACCTTTTGAAGCATTGTTTTGTGCATGAAAGATTCAAAATGTATGGGCAAAAAAATTGTGTTGGAAGATCCTTTCACACACTAAATAACAGTTGACTTTGCATCATTAAAATGGGAAATTATGGATTGTATAGCATGCATGATATGATTGACACAATGTCCTCTTGTTGGGCATTCGAGAGTTTACAAAACCTATCTTGTAGTTAGGATAAAATATTTCAATCTTAGAATGAAAAAAAGGCATGTGTGAATATATGCAATTGGTTCAGCTATTGAAATTCAGACTTACGTTTTGTGAATTAAAACTCACTTGAATAGTGCTTTTTGAGCCATGTTGTTCAAAACTTTTGGAAACAAAATTATGTTTTAGCAACCGCCTATCATCCTGAGTTTGATGCTCAAATGGTAAGGACTAAGGACTAGCTGGATTTCGGAAGATGTTGAAGATGTCCATCTATTGGTGTGTTCATTGCAACCCATAACATATGAGTGATTGTACAACCTACTTTGGGGACAAGGTTTGAGAAACTAGTGGGCAGATAAAACTAAAGAGGTAAGCCAACGAAAGGAGGTCTTGTTGAGAAATTCAGACTTTGTAACCACATCTACTTTAAGCTCTGTATGCTTATTACAATTAGTACCTCTTTTTATTGATCCTTATCTCCCATTCATTCCCATCTCTTTCTAGACTTGTGCATTCTCTCCTGAGCAGACATTTGATGCAAGCTCGCACCCCTCCAAAAGTGAAGGTTGCAGATGAGCTTCTGTTGTGAGTAACTTCCATGGATTCTCTTGCTTTCATTTTCTATCAAACAGTCACTAGGCATCAATATGCAGATGATGTTCCCCCACACATCTACATGGTTTTGGCAACTAGACTTCAGGGAACTACCTTGTCACACTGTCCTAGCTTGAGGAATGTTCCCAGATCCTGTTCCTATTTGTGAGCATGAGGCATTCATAATTACAGGCCAATGACCTGCAAAAAGAAAGCATGGGACAACATCCTTGGCTTGATACCCATCTGTCTAACTAATGACTACAGTTAAACTACACTGGATGCTTGTACTGTACTAGGATCCTCAACTATTGCACAACAAGAAAGGTGTTGAAAAGTTCTCTAAGATGGTGAAGATACCTTTGAAGATGAGTCTCTATGTCCTCCCCACTGATGCTGACAAAAAATCACACTCCTTTTTCACCTACAGTAAACCAATTTTCATTGAGAGAAAGTCTCTATTGTTCTTCGCCAGTAGGGCTTGGTTGAAGAGCCTCTTCACTTTTTGCCAACTCCGAACAATGTCTTCAAGCTCCAGCCCTCCACCTTCTCTGCCTTCTCTGCCTTTTCTTGCTTCTCCTTTCCAATGACCTTATCTAGCATGGACTGCAGGCCCCATTGCTCCCTATCAGTAGTATCCCCAAGGCCCTGATTCATAGCTGATGATTGTTGTTTGCTGCCTGATTGCCCTGTTGCATCATCCAGCCCTCCTTCTCCCTTGGGACCTACAATTTACAGGCCACACATCTTAGTGTGAAGTATGCCATAAAAGCAGACCTGAACAATCTTCACAAGCCTTGATAATCATAAATTGATGGATATGGAATCTGTTCAAAATTTCTGCTAGGACTTTGAGGAACACAAAATGGAAAAGTGGGGGCAGACATACCAATAGGGTTCATCATGTGTCCAATTTGCCCGTCCTTGTACTCATATACAGCAAGACCAATGGGTCCTGTCAGCAATGGCCTCACCTGCATCCACATCCAACTTTGTTTATGCTAAGTTCATTCTATAGAATAAAGAGCTATGTCTTATGACAGTAGAACATCAAAATACTTGTCTATTGACACTTTTCTCTTCCAGGTTCTCAAGAAGAGTCTCATGTTGGCCATTCAAGCTGCTTGTGCCATGTCTGTGACTAGAAAGGGGGGAAGTATGAGGAGTGCAACTGAACACCATATCCTCTTGCATATCCAACCAGTGAAGACAGGCACAATTGATTTCCACATATTGGTGACTAACACAGAAGATGCTCTTCAAGTTTGCACATGTTCTATTACAAGTATGGATAGCTACAGATCCCTGAAATACATTCCCATGCTTCAATCTGTCCACACTCTCAGCACTAGGATAGCTGCTACAAGCCCACAACACACTTCAATTGATACTCATTGGCAAAATGACTTGCCCTCAAAAGAACTGCCTGGACTAGATGGACAGCATGTGGTCATACAAGACAAAAATGAGATAGGTGTATACATACATCAGTCATGAATTTGGTATGCTCAAGAGAGGCACGTGTATCATTCATTGCTTGAAAGCTTTCATATCGTTCCCAGAAATGAAATACGTTCTTCTCAAATGGATCCACATTGCACTCAAAGCATTGGATGCCTGATTTCTTATCTGTCTGTTCACCAATCACCCCAATAGTTGTCAGATAGCCAGATTAGTGGACAAGAAATTCTGGAGATGCCACCAAGAGTAATACTCAAGTGAGTTTATGTAACAATTATTGGGTGATCACTATTATATCCTGTATGCCTCTCAAACTGTGAAAGAGATCATGCTTCTCTAAGTAGTGCATTTACACTTAGAAATTCCTATGGTTGACAGTGCAGTCTCAAGGTATCTAACTCCAACATATGGTCAATTAGAACCCATTACTTGCCTTGCAAGCTTGAACATAAGTCAAAAAGTACACATTCAATTTGAGTTCGAAACTTTAATAAAATGAACCCTGGATGCTCTCATGAATACAGGAAAAGAAAGCCATCCAACAGTAGAGCCCAGGCCCCAAATGCTTTAAGGAAGAGTCATAGGTAGAGGCAACCAGATGGTTATTGGTGTAACAAACAGTTTGCGAGTAAATGATTATTGCAGAAGTGTGTCCTAACTGTAATCTCCAACGAAAATGGCAAGTCAACCCCAATTCCAGCACATAGATCAAAACATTTCTTAACAGCTACAGAAACTGGAAAATACAACTATGACAAGTACAGGATACACAACATACAACCATATGCTTCCCTTGCCTTACAAAGAGAAATGGTATCTTTATGGGATTGCAGAGAAAACTCCACAGAAGCACTTTGAAGATAACTACTGTTAAAATGTCTCTGTTCTTGTCAAACCAAATCAGACATGACAAGAACATGTGTAGACATAAACTTGTGAGTGTCCCTGGCTTGCAGAGTACCATACCATCATCACTTTCATCACAAATGGCAGTGGACTAGCTGCCATTTATTTCCCACTGACTTCAACAGCTCCAAAGAATGGCAGCACCGGTGAGCTGCAAGCAAGGCTGTCCACAAGTCATGAACACTAATGCTAAATGCATTGCTCAACCCCTTTAAAGTCTAAATTCTGGAGTGGCCAAAGAAGAAGAGTTGAGCCAACTGACAGCTTGCTCCTAAAAGTTCTCCATCAGAATGTCTTTACCATTCAACATGAAAGGGTTAAGGTCTTCAAACTTTCCACAAGTTCGTAATTTTTTGCTCGGTTTTGTTCGTGAAGTACAACAACACAAACATGTGCCATACATGTGCCGCATCAATGTTTGAAAGTGTCAAGGAGAAGAGGGACTGTGTGCATCTGGAGACTCTCCGCAGCCAAGTGAAAAAAAGCAGGGGAAATTGTTCATCGTACCTGCTTCTCGACAGCCCATTGTAGTATGCTTTTGCACAAGCTGCTCACTTCCTCTTCATTCCCCTCTTGAATCTTCAAGGTGGAGCTCAAGACATAACTCCGCCCGGATGCCACTCTCTTCGCCGCCTCCACCACTAACCCTCCCGCCCGGTACTTGAAAGGCGCTACGCGACGACATTCTCGCACCACGAACGTCGTGGCTCCTAGATGTGATCCCTTCTGAAACCCTCCGCCACCACGCCGCCCCCTTGTCGAAGAAGCTCTCCGCACTGACGAAGCTGTAGCCGAAGTAGTACTACAATTCACAAGAGCATTTCTAGCAGACAACGACGACGAAGAAGAAGAAGATGCAGAAGAAGACGAAGAAGACACATGTGAGCTCGCGAAAACTAAAGACTGCGAACAGGATGTGGTTGCCATAGTGATGATAATTTGCTGCGGACGGTGCCCAAAAAATAAAATAAAAAAAGGCAGAAATTCGCACCCTGACAACAACAAGAACGGCTTCACGATCCCTGGATTTTCCGCAACAGGAAAAAAAAATTCAGAAATTGCAATCGGCAAAAGGAGAGCACGATGGAGATGGAGGAGACGGAAGAGGAAGAAGGAGGAGGAGAGGAGCGACGAGACTCGAACTGTGGGCGGGCACTATCCACAGTCTTACAGTCCGTCAATGGGAGTCGGCCACGTGGACTGGTCTGCAACTAATCTTAGAACCAGATGGGATGAAAATTTACACCAGAAGTGGATGACAAAACACGTGGCCCATACTATCATCCTCTTTTTCGAGAAGATTTTAATCATCCAACTGCGATTTGGAGTGAAGACATGAATGAATGAATGAAATAACATGATCAGGTAGCTTAGAACCAGATGGGATGAAAATCTCCACCAGATGTGTGGCTCATACTATCATCCTCTTTTTCAAGCAAATTTTAATCATCCAACCACTATTTTGGAGTTAAGACATGACCAAACGAATGAATGAATAACAAGAAATAGGTAGTCATCCAACCTCTGTCCGGGAGTGCAGACATGAACGAATGAATAGGAACAGGAAATTAGTCATCCAAACCGTTTGGAGCGAAGATGTAAATGAATAACAAGAAATAGTCATCCAACCACTGTTAGGAGTGAATAGATGAATGGATCAGCTAGGATGAGCACCAGGTGGGCTTTTGTAGTGTAGTTGAAGGGCAATGGAGAAAACAAGGCTAAACCCTAAACCCTAAACCATTTGATACTTTCTCACAATCTATCTCAATGGAAGATTGTGATTTCCCTACCATTCTATCCATTGGACAATTTGCAAGAATGGAATGGAAAACAAGAAAAAACATTTGATACTTTCTCACAATCTATCTCAATGGAAGATTGTGATTTTCCTACCATTCTATCCATTGGACAATTTGCAAGAACGGAATGGAAAACAAGAAAAAACATTTGATACTTTCTCACAATCTATCTCAATGGAAGATTGTGATTTTCCTACCATTCTATCCATTGGACAATTTGCAAGAATGGAATGGAAAACAAGTAAAAACATTTGATACTTTCTCACAATCTATCTCAATGGAAGATTGTGATTTCCCTACCATTCTATCCATTGGACAATTTGCAAGAATGGAATGGAAAACAAGTAAAACATTTTGATACTTTCTCACAATCTATCCGAATGGAAAGATTGTGATTTCCATACCATTCTATTGATTCAACAATGCAATGAGTGGAATGGGTCTATGTGAAAAGAAAAGAAAAGAGAGGATACAACAACTATTGGAAAGAAATGAAAATGATGAAGAAATTTCTTTTGTTTGAACAAGAAACCCATGTGAGCTTGTTTCAATCACAACAATTGGTTTTTTGATAATGTTTACCCCCATTATAGATGTGGGTTTAACCATGTAATTGATGTCAAATTCCAATTATGAGAATTTCAAGGAATTGGCATATGGGTGGTTTTTTATAAATTTTTCGTAGGCTTCTTATTGATTTTGCATAATCTTTCATATGGTCATCACTTGAACAATTCCAAAGACATTTCCAAGTATAACTTTCTCATTTCCAAGCCTAACTATCTCACTTCCTTCATAATAACTATCTTTTACCCTTATAATTATCTCACTCCTTTCCTAATAACTATCTCTTATCTATATAACTATTTCATTTCTTTCCTTACCCATCAATATGGACATGAAAAGGCACATTAACTTTTCATGTCCATGATATTTATATTTATTAAAATTAAATTTGACATTGACATAAATAATGATGAGTTATAAATTAGCCATATGAGAACATAATAAGAAGAAAAATCATCATTGGTAGTGCATAGAAATGTCCCAAGATAAATTTGAACACTTTCATAGGGTAAAACGGTCGGTGAACAAACACTTAAGTGTTTAGGGTAGGCCAGATCCAAAGGAAGGGCTTCGTTGTTTTTGTTGTCCAAACAAAACTTGAATGCCTCCTCTTGGTGCATCCAACACACTAATTTTTTTCGAAAACAGATTAGAAACTAGAAAGTTACCCCTTCACCAATAGAGGGGTTTAAGAACTGAGAAAAACAAATCGTAGAACATTACAAAGCTGGTTTCTCAAACACCCAAATAATTCTTTTTATGTTGCTCTATTGCTATTATAGCTCAAAGATGATTTGTACAACTGAAGATGGCTCTCCTATAACACTTCAAATTGTTTTAAATGAACAAGAAATGAGAAAGTTAGAAGCTTCGAAAGTAGGAGGGGTTCAAAGAAAAAAAATAAGAAAATAAACATGTTTTGTAAATTGAAAAGTTTATTTTCTTCTTGCTATTTTTTCATAACTCCTTTTCCTTTGCACTTCAAAGATGATTTTTAAAACTTGAGGTAGCGCTCTCATAACATTTTAAATCACTCAAAATGAAGCACAAATGACAAAGATCTAGACAAGTGTTTGATCATAAGGTAGTGATTGGTGATGGGTAGCTAACAATTCAAGTGATAACAAATATTTTCATAACAAAAAATATAAACAAAAAATCATCTTGAATGTCACACATTATAGAATTATTTTAATATAACTTCAAGCAACATATTTATAAATATGAATTGTTATATGTATTTACAAATTACCCACCTATTATTTACATATTACCTACATACTCACCTCTTAGGTAACTAGTTATTTATTCTATTACCTACTTATTTACTCAACTATGTATCTACCTTTTACCAACTTAAACCTAAATCTATTATAATTTCCAACCTACCTACCTATATTCCCAAGGGCTTACATGTTTAATATAGTTGGCACATATATATGTAAATAGCACTTTCATTGGTTAACATTTCACATCTATAATATGTAATAAACTATGTTGCTCGTGAAATGATTAAAATTAATCACACCATAATAAACATTAATGCCAGATGTGCATGACTTGGTCTATACGTAATCAACATTATCTGATTTGATTAAATTTTTTAGTCAACCTAGCCAAATAATATATGTTTATTTTTTCAAAAGGGCAAAATTGATGGGAAAATATTTTGTAGTCAATCAAATAAGTAAACTTATTCATGTTAATAGTTGGAGTCACAATGCTAAAGACATAAAAGACATGATTTTGTAATAGTGTCATGATCATATGTTTCATTGTTAGCATTGGTTGTTGAAAATATTCATTCCTTGGTAATGACACACCTGTTGAAAATTTTTTTTTTTTTTTTTTGGTTTTGCTCAATTTTTGTTATAATTTACTCTATGAATTATACATATGTTGTTTAAGTAGAGTTTTGACATAATGATTCATCATGCCACCTTAGGAAACAACCCACATAATTTATTTTATTGTCATTGCATTTTATGATCATTTTTATGAGTTTTAAAAACCGAACAATCTCAATTTCGGTTTCAAATTATTGCATAAGAAACTCTTGATACTAAATAAGTAGTATTTCTAACCACATCATACAAGTTGTCACTTATTCCTCGTGTATTACCAAAACCTAACTTTGAAAATGGTAGCGCTAAAATGTTTTTGTGATCAATGTATTCATTTGAATAGATGAGAAAAGAAATAATTTGCATAAGTACAATAATACAAGGGCAACATCAACACATGTCTTGAGTAATTAATTCATTGTGAAGATTCCATGTCAAAATGTAAAATATTTTTCAAAGATTTTTTGTTTCCTTCACAAAAAATTTTTATATTATTTTATTTTATTTTATTGGAAATTTCTAGATTTCTACAAGAATATAATTAGTGTTAGAGTTGCCAAGGTACCATGGTAAATAACAATGAACTTGGACTTAGCCTTGTGTGTTTTGAAAATATTTTTTCAATGTAATTACTTGTGATTTGATTGTTAAAAAATGCACAATGTCAATGTCAATGATGTTATGACATTGTCATCTTAGTAAATATTTAGTTTTTAATGATGAATATGACTACTGTCATTTAATGTTGATTTTATGCAATAATTGCACATCATCCCATGAAGGGTTGTGTTTTTTAAAATGAATACCTTGAAGAAGACAAGAAAAATAAAACATTTGTGCTTGTATTCATCCGTGACAAGGCTTGAAGAAAAGAGTCCTTGAAATTTATTATAAGATGTGGTGAAACATGAAGAGAAGAGTTGGAATTAGTAAGATGAGAAGGAGAAAATATATCTTTATCCATGGCAAAGTTGGAAGAGAAGAATTGTTGAAACTGACAAGATGGGGAGAGAAAAGGGAGAGGAAAGAAAAGGACAAAGAGAAAGAAAAAAATACATAGAAATGAAGTTATTTTCTTACAACACTTTAGCCCATCACTTAAACCACATTTTCCATATGGGTCCAAAAATTGACCCAAGAATTTGATTTTAATGTGAATATCAAAGTTGACCTAAGAACTACATTTTTGATGTGGATTCTAAAATTGGCCCAAATAAATACATTTCTAATATGGACTTCAAACTTGGCCTAGGAAGTTACCATGATTGGGTTTAGTAAGTTGGGACAAAAAAAATTTAGATTTAATCATTGCCCATCATGTGTTGTGTCACTCCACCGACTATCAATCCTGAACTTCTTGCCCAAGACTTAACATTTCAAACTAAGTTTATCTTTCTTACTTTATTTTTGTGATGTTAGTGATTTCCAAGAATTTTTTCTTTCTTTCATTGCTAGAATTGTATTAGTTGGAAAGAGTTTGAATTCATTCATTTGAGTTGGAAACCATCATGAATTCCACTTTCATAGTGTAGGTAAGTCTAGGGGAAGTTTTTTCATTAAAAAAAATAACATGAGAAAAAAAATTGTTATTGGAAAAATATATATATGTATGAAAATAAGGTGCTTGGAATTGAATTAAATGAGAATATGTATATGGTAAAACATTTGATCTAACAAAGAGGACCCATTTTTGGCATAGGTTGAGGGATCTTGCTCTTGCTCTGATTTGACACTACTAACTTACTACCATAATCACTAGGACTTTTGTTCATTAGGTTATCTGCTTTTGTCCATTGTTCATGTGAACATTACATGATTTAATGTTCTTTTGTTGATCATGAGCTAAATTATTGATTACATTAAATTTCTTTTTGAGTATACATGGCAACTTTTTAGGGATTGTTAGGGAGTTTGAGGATAAAAAATCCAAGTGTTAATTTGGGTTGCTTCTTTAGATTTGCAACAAAAACCTCATAGGTGGTTTGCATGATTTTAAAAAATGATTCTAGATGCCCTTGAATTTAAACATATTTTTATGCACTTACCTACACATGTGAACTAAAGTGATAACGAATGAAAAAATACATTAAATATCTTTTTGAGTATACATGGTAACTTTTTTAGGATTGTTAGGGAATTTGAGGAAAAAAAATCCAAATGTCAATTTGGGTTGTTTCTTTAGATTTGCAACAAAAACCTCACAAATGGTTTGCACAATTCTTAAAAATGATTCTAGATGCCCTTGAGCTTAAACATATTTTTATGCATTTACCTACACATGTGAACTAAAGTGATAACGGATGAAAAAATAGTTGGGGTTGACAATAGAAGTGCAATTGTAAGGATCACAACGTCATGACATGATTAATCTAAGATTAGGGTTGTCACTTTGTTTCTACTCTAGAATAGATGGAGCTTTGTTTTGTGTGTTTACATTTTGCAAGTGATCATGGTAATGCCTTGAATGTTGTTGTTTTGTTGGAGATTTGATTGCAATGAAAAATGAAGCCTCATTTGCTAGGAAGGATTTGCATGGATGTTTTTGTTCTATTGTAATTAATGAAAGGATTTTGCGGATAAGGTTGTGAATGGTGAGGAGGTCAAGCAAATGAATTCTTAAAGCAAGTTTGCATTTTAAGGAAGGCAGTTCTTCTTTTCTTTTGTTTCTAAAAAATAGATTACAAGAGTTGGAAATAGGGAGGTTTTTTTAGAAAAATTTTAATGTTGTTTTTGTGGGAGGAATGCCTAAGGAGAAGGTTTCGTTGGCTTTGCCTTTGAAGTCTAATTTCCATTACATAGGTTCCTAAAACATTGCATAATGGGATTTTTTTTTAAATTGTTAGAGGCCAATTGGGGAAGATGATGAAAACACCAAGGGTTTGTGAATGGTTTGATGGCATTTGTGGGGATTTGTGTTTTTTGTAATCTAGGTGGGACTTCCATTTGTGTTGAGCATGAAGAACTTGCCAATGAATCTCTAAGGGATTTGTGGGAATTGAGATTTGGGTACAAAATTTTAGGTTCCAAAAGTTGACTTGTTTTGTTCAACATGAAGTGAGGTTTTGCAAAATGCTCTTTTGGGTGATTTTTTTGTGCAAGGGATGTGGGTTTTGGTTGGGAGGGTTTTAGTTGTTGTCACACACATACCAATGCTCACTCATCAAGAAAAAAATATGATTAACATGATTCCCCAAGCTTGTAGTTTTTAATTTACTTTTTGTTAAGAATTCCGAAGTGTGAATGTAGGTCAGTCAAATGAAATAAAATTTTGTTTTTATGTGGGCTTGTGTTAATTTTTTTCATTCATATACATTTGACTTCTAGCCTTTTTTGGGGGGTACACACCCACTATTGGTGGCCAAAGTACAATTGAAAATCAATGTAAGGAATAATGGTAGTTAATTACTACAATTCATGGTGATGGGGGATAATGGTCTAATATTTTGTGGGTTATCAATCCACAAGTTAGTCATGAAACATGTCCACACTTGATTGAGGTATCAAAAACAAGCCACTAAGGCCTTGAGGCCCTTTGTTGGTGGGAAAAAGACGCATAAGGACAATATGAAAAAATATGTTTAGGGATAAATCATTAGTTTCATTTCAAAGTTGAGATAATCAAAGTAAAGAGATGTAAAATGGAAAATGTGGCATGAAGTTTTCCAACAATAGAAGACATACATTAAAAAAAATTCATATGAAATGATGGTCAAAAGTAAAACAATGAAAAAAAAATGAGAAAGTTGGTTTCTTTTGGCTACTAAAGCACTAGTGGTCTAGTATGAAGCAAAATGTTATGGTTCTAGTGAGATAGATAATTGTAGTGAGGTGAATCAAGGGGTGTATTGTGCAATTTTGTTCTAGGCCTTTTGATAGGAAAATATTTTACTTAACTTTGTATATTATTCAAGGTTTAAACTGTAATAAAAAATAGTGGTGAAAATGGTTGCATTTTAGAGATGTTGTGAATTATAAGATACCAATCATTTAATTGTTTAGTATAAGCAAATCAAGAAACATGCGGATCTAGGTTGTGGTGTTATGTGGGCTATATGTGATGAGATAAAAAAATTGGGACAATTTGTGACCTAATTCAATAGAAAATGACCTTAGAAGGACTAAACATTAAACATATGGTAAACCAGGAGGTAGGTATCCAAATTGAATATATATCCTTTCAATTATAATTATGCACTTATTCCTAATATTTGAATTGTGAAAGCATGTGAAGTGATGCATTCACTATTCAAATTGTTTAGATGGATGGGAGATGGGTGGTAGATGCAAATTCTTGTATTACACTTTTTTTTACATATACCTACAACAGGGTTTCATTTCGTGTTCACGTTCTTGACTTGATCTTAGTTTTTTGCATACTTGTGGGTGTCTTACTTTGTAAGGTGTTCTTGTTTTTGGCTTGATCTTAGTTTTCTATGTACACAAAATGGTGTTGGTGCATTGTGTTCTTGTTGGCTATGTAAAAAGGCTTTAAAGGAACAATAGAAAGGAAGATGGCTTGTGCATGAACATGAAGTTTGAACTTGGAACTTAGTTCAATATGATTTTAATCCACTTGCATGGATGAATATGTCCATAGATTAATGTCATTTTTGCATGGATGAATTTTATTTATGATTTGGATTAAATAAATAAATCATTAGATGAAATTCATCCATGATTGAAAGATAAATAAATTTAAAATTATTTATATCCATCCTCATTTGTTGTCCACATATATTAATATTTCAAACTTGAATGTCATTTGATAACGATGGATAATGAAATTATGTTAGTAGGGGAAAATATGATGATGGGACCAAAACGATTTTTAAAATTTTGTTTATGAAATCATTTTCATGAACAATGTTAAGCAATTCAAGAAAATTGTCATGGAATGAGTGTCCCCCCCCCCACACATTCTAAAAATTCATTGTTAAGAACACATGTTATGTGGCATGATGCCTATTATCAAGTAAAAGAAAAAATATCCACAATTAGATCCAAATTCAATTACAACATGCAAAACAAACATATAAATGAAGAAAATGATTATATGAATTTAAAATCGAAATCCTTGCATCCACAAAACATGTGGAATGATCACATTGATGATCACATTGGTGACACATATCTTTTAATCCCCATCACAAATACATTAAATATTGAAAAAATATGATTTGAAAAATGATTTCATCATTCAAATCATGCAATACATTTGATCATAAAACACAAAATTTTGAAAATGATAGTTTCACAATATCATCAAATTCTATGATAATGGATGAATTAGAATATTGAAGTATGCTTAAACAATTAAATGAAGAATTTATATTTTTTTTAACGATATCATGTATAGGAAACAAATGTATCCTTTAAATATTCCAATACATATATTTTTGACATGAGGTGTTAAAACTAATAAAACTTTTACTTTAAAACTATTTATTCAAGGATTATTACAAATATATAATAAGGATTGTCATCAAACCAAACAAAAATTAAAGCATTACTTATGGTATCTACAAGTAAAGCTACATTTAATATTGATGGTCAAATAATACATTCAACATTGAGCATACCTATGCAACAAACATTAACAAATCTATCAAATTTATCATTAGATTTTTGAAATAGACTCACATGTCAATATGAATAGGTGCAATTAGTTGTAATAGATGAAATATTTCTTATAGGTTTAAAATGTTTAATGTTATAGACCACCAATTAAGGGCAATAAAACATATTCAAAACAAAATTTTTGGTAATCTAGATGTCATCATGTTAAGTGACTTTTATTAAACACCCTTGCTTAAGATTGTTGGATTTTTTATTCCCTTAATGGTAGTATAAATGCATGAGCACTAAACTTTTGGAAAAAAATGTTAAATGTTATGAATTAACTTTAATTAGATGACAAATTGATACATAATTTATAAAAACTTTGAACAAATTTCACGTGTGCACACAAACTTTGAAAAACATCCAATATACCATTTCAAGTTGTTGTCGAAAAATACCAAACATTTTAACTACACCACATTTATTTTATACAAATATTTTTGTGTAAAAACATAATAAATTTGTGTTTAACAAAACAATTGGCCCAACACTCAATTTTGAAGCTATAGACATTCATCATCATTCATGCCCATCATCATATAAACTTCCAAATGATCCAAGTAAAATTGCATGCTTACATACTATAATTTGTATTAAACAAAATATGGTAGTTGAATTCTGTGTTGGAAATTTTATGCAACATATGATGGCCTTGTTAATGGAGTTGATGGTGTATTCAAAATATCAACATCTTGTCATAACAAAACCATAGTTTGGATACTGTTCCCAAATCCAAAAATAAGAATGTTAGCTAAAGAAAAGTCTACCCATCTTTATACAAACAATATTTAGTCAAATTGGACACCAATTGAATCAATTATTAAAGACACAAAAACTAGCAAAAATCAATTTCATATTATAACAAGAATTCAATTTCCAATTCAATTAACATCAATAAAAAACATTCATTGATCACAAGGATTATCATTAGATGAATTAGCTTTTGATCCTACCAATGTAAGAAAATATGGACTATCATATACTATTTTTTCTCGCATTCAAACAAAAGAAGGATTATATTTGTTAACTCCATTCCAACATCAAAACTTTCACATTGATCAACGTGTAGTTGAAGAAATGAATAGATTAAAAACTTTTGCAAATTGGACAACTTTTGTTTTTCAATTTGAAAACTGTTATCATTCACATGTTATTATACAAGCTCTCAACAAAAATTCTTTAAAACAACATCACCAAGATATAAATCGTGACCCCAACCTACAAGTATCATATGTTCTTTGCATTTTGGAAACTAGAATACAATCATCAAATGATGTACATAATTTCATAAATACATCAAAATATTCATACATTTCAATTTTTGATGGTCATGGTTTGATAACAATGTACAGTGCACAAATGTTCTTACATTCTTACTACACGACAACATGTAATGGATCAAAATATATATTAGCTACATTTAATATAAGAATTCGAAGAGCAATTCATATAGTATTTGTTTATAAAAGTCATTTTTCTTTGATTTTTATGTTTTTGAACACATTAAAAACATTGATTCAAAAGTCCCCAAATGATTACCCATTCATTGTTTCAAGAGATTTTAATATTAACAATTTCGATGATAGTAATCATAAGGACAATAAACAAGAAATAACAATCCTTATGAATAACTTAAAATTAAAATCCCAATTCATAAATATTACAACAAAAGTTGGATCACAATTAGACCATATACGGTCAAATGTGCTAAGGAATGAATCCAAATCAAGTGTTTCAAAAGCATATTGGCTAGATTTTCATAAACCTATTTATATGGCATTCAAACTACCATGCACACCTCCAATTTATAGTAACAAACCAATATTATTTCCATTCCTCTAATGTCATTTTAATTTTTTGATTTTTATAAAAAGACAAAACCTTTTGTGTTGTGGTCATATGGGAGAGATGGGAAAAAATGGCAAAATATGGGGAAAAATGTGGGAAAAGTTGGAAACATATGCCAAAATGAAAAAACGACTGGAAAGAGATATCAATGGAAATGACATATTGAGATACCAAAATATGGTAAAGATGAAAAGTGATGCCAAAATATGGGGGAAGATGGAAAGAGATGCCAAAATATGCAATTGTATGCATGTAACACAATGTGAAAAAAATACAAAAAATCCAAAAAGTCCAATAAGATTTTAGTCGGGCCAGGGACCACCACATCACGAGGATAAAAAGGTTTGAAGTCACCATATTTACACAATAGGCTCTAACAACTCACCGTTTTCTAAGGGGGGAAGCCCAAAGGTTTTTACTTCTCTTTTTCACCTTTCATCAAATTTGGCTAAGTCCTATTCTGGGGGATCACCAACCCACCTACTTCACAAAAATGAAAAGAAAAACTTTGGCTAGGAACTAGTAAAACTTTTATTTAAAAACTAACAATTGAAATATTATAGTGATCATATCATTAAAAAATCATGTTAAACCAATATTATCTCCATTCATCTAATGTCATGTTTTTTTTATAAAAAAATTTATAAAAGGACACAGCCTCTCGTGGCAGAGCCACTTGTTACCAATACATAGTTGATGGTTTTGTGTTTGTCTATTCTTTGCTTTAAATCTTTGGAAATTTTGATGGTTAAGTTTTGTAGTGGCAGATTGCTTGTTACCAATACATGGTTGATGGTTTTGTGTTTGTCTATTCTTTGCTTTAAATCTTTGGAAATTTTGATGGTTAAGTTTTGTATAAGTGCACGATGTTACTCCATTTTGAAACTGTGATCGGATTTGTGCCATTTAGACAACTCATGATCCCTGTTTTCGTAAATCCGATCCTTGCACGCAGGTGTGTTATTCAATTTCTGCATGTAATGCTGTGATTTTGCTTAAAGAACTGTTTTCTAATTGTGGGCATGTTTATATCCTGCTGTAATGTGTTCAGCCAACATCCTTGCAACGTGCCTGTTCGCATCACACATGTGAGTACTCTGCCCGCCGTCAAGACCTTCTTCAACTTACGTGTGCACAGTGTTACAAAAAGATGCCATACTCCCTTCTCAGAACGTTTTTTATATACGGATTCAAAGGTTTCTAAGTATATGTCAAGAAATACGTTGTGTAACCCTAACCCTAAAATACCCTACATTCACCTCCAGTAACTTGGTACCCAGTTGGTAGAATCTGAAGTGTCAATCCCCCGGACACACCATGTGGCACCCTAGATATCTAACATATCTCAAACTTCCAGCATTTTTCTTACACTGCATGCCCCTAATTTTAAACATTTTCAAAATGTGTCCTACTCCATTTCTAATTAGATCGCTTCACTGTATAGCTCCAGGTAGTAGTAGCATAACATTCCTTCCATTGGGTGGAACTTTCTCTACCTTATGATGGACCATGGCATTTTCAATTTGTTGGCATAAACATTATACACTGCAATAAAAAATTTCAGCAATTTGCTATGGACATCTGCAAAATATAAGAGAAACACACATGAGAAATTATCAACCCAATACGTGAGCATTTATAGTCAACGTTTGTACAGCTTCTGACATCTTTTGAGCCTGCTGCCTAAGTTTTGCCAGGACTTTATAAAAGAAGAAACATGTCCACAGATACATACATGTTTACCCTACTTAACCGTATGCTATCATGTGTGGTATATGGACTACCAGACGTCCCAATACAAAAGTCCTCGTGGTTACTGTCGACATTGCAGGACGCTTCATAGAGCTAGCGTATATAACTACATACTTGATTTATGCTCCAAAGAATACTAGGGTTCATACCTCAGTCACACAACCTGACCCATTCTCAACATTTCTAAACTGTGGGCAACAACTGCTTCAAGATAACCTTCATTACAACCTGCAGCAGGTCTAGTCTGATGCAATTTTTGTTTAATTCTGCATGCGACCTACAGATCAAAAGTTTTGAAGCTCCTGACATGAGCTGTGAGATGGTTTCATCCATTTTGGTTGTTGTCATTGTCCTGGAGGGTTGAACTCCATGACAAACACCGTTGCAACCTCATTGTCAGCACACTTTGTGCAGTGTTCACAAGTTGGGATTTATGCATCTCCACTCTGATGGGATCGTGGTATACCAATCCTGAATACACGCCCCCACCCTCACCCATCATATCAGACCAATTGATCTTTGGAAATATATAGAACATATCTTGTTCAACAATAGAATTTGTGATCATTGTAGCAGACAAATATAGCAAAGTCATTCATGGAACTGTAGATCAAGCTCAATTTCCTGAGGGAATGGTTACTTGTGAGGGAATCTGGTACCTGAAATTTCTTTGGAGCATCCATCAAATGTGTAGTTATTTACCACAATCTCTACAAGGCAATCTGCAGCATGGACTGTAAGCATGAAAACTGGTCATTTCTTATAAGGCAAGCCAAACATACCATCATCAGAAGCAGACAATCTGAGACTTAAAAAGCACACAAATTATTTGTGAGATGCCTGAGTAAAATACCCAGGCAACCCAATATCTATGGCATAGTACCTTCCTACATTTCTTAAGAGGCAGTCCTCTGAACAAGCAAGTTACAAAGCTGTAGTAGCAAGCAAAACATAATGTACTACAAATCTGTTTTGGGTTTCTCTTCCTTTGAGTTGCAAGCTATTTTATACCCATTTAAGAAGTATGGGAGAGTCAGAGACCTTCATATTTTCTAGGGTTAGTATTATTGTACATTATCAGTCAACATCAAAACATCATTATTATCATCAGCAGATCGATGTGGTAGGTTGTAAAGGGCAAGTGCCAAAGCAAGGTGATTATACTACCTATCTCCACTTGAAAGCAGCTCTTGGTTACACCTATAAACTCCAGATCATTACCTCTTTGGTTTAGGGTTTAGGCCTTTATTGTCTCCTAGTTCTCTGCATTCTCTCTCTTAGGTAGACATCAAAGCTACCATGATTAAAAGTTGCCCAATGATTACATTAAATGTTCTTCTGTGAACTTTGAGGCTATTGTTATGTTTCCAATCTTCATCTTGATTATTATAGACATGTTTAATGTTTTGGATTTTGAGTGTTTGTTTTGTGCTACTTGTCTTTTCCTTAAATTAGGTACCCAGTCCTTTGTTGAAGCACACAACTTCAAATTAGGGTCTGTTTCCACTAGTTTTGAATCGTCATTTGTAGTGCAAAGTAACACATGTGGAGCCCAAATGAGATGTCATTAAGTACAACTAATTAGGCAATAAGGCCAGAGTAAATCAGCACCGACCACCATACCATTCAGGATGGATGATATCTGGACAGGAAAACACTTTTTTTCATTGTATTCTTGTCCCATAGCTAGCCATCTGGACATGTATCTTCCTACCAAGTAGCCACCATTTGCGTTACCTACCTACATTACATTCCCTACCTACTTTACCCGTATATACCCACTTTACCCATATCTGGTTCTAGGTCCAGTTCCTTCACCCCGAAAAATCCAGTTCCAGTTCTTAGAATTAGATCCGGTTCCTTACTAACCCAAACCAGAATCAGCAATTAACTGTCATCTAACCTCTGATTAACCCTGATTCTAATCACTTTTCTTTCTCAAAGACATGTATTATGGTTCTGGTTCTGGTTCTGATTCCACACATAAATAAAACCGAGAACCCAATTCTAGGTCTAGTTTTTTTTCTTTTCTTTTAATCTGGTTCCGGTTTTGAAAATCAGACCCTGTTCCAGTTTGGTTCTTACTAACCAGAATTGACAGGTCTCACCTGCCAAAGTGTGTACTGGTAATTGCTTAGGAATGTGAAGTGGAAGTAGTAGGGTTTACAGGATAGGCTACCAAGGTATGATAGGAAGAATGGTATGGGCTCCTTTCCAGTTTTGTACTGATTCTAGGTCAACATCAACCATAATGAAACGACTCCTTGCTGGATCATACTATAGTTGGGTTTGTAACTAACACTCAGCATCATGACCTATTAGAGAATTGGAGCGTGCACTAATGAGTCCCTGGCACTCTGGCTAATATATTGATGTTGTTTATAATACTAATTTATTGAAAGGGATTCACTTTGTGTTTTCCTATGTTGAGTTGGGAATTGGATTTAACCCAATACCCCCACAAAAATTACGTTTATAAGTAGTCAATATTAAGGTACCACAATTCTTGCATCCCACTATAATTTGGGATTTTTATTTATTTTTACAATTATCTAGAATATTTTGAGGTATTCATCATTTTTCTTCAATAATAAAATTGTGGAGTATTTTCTCAACCTATTGCCATGTCCAAGCTGATATGATAAAGGAACCACATCAAAAACACAAATAAAAATGTCCTTGACATAAGATCAATGAACTTGTTAAGTAGATTCAGCTAACTGTTGGAGTTTATAACCTTTTAATTCTCTACCCCAAGGTTATCTAAATGGAGCATATGATGTGCAAAGCATCAGAGAGTCATTGTAGAAAAAGGCTGAAATTACTCATGAGATAACACCAAGCATAATTTGAGATAGACTGTAACTCTTGGTAAAAATATATAGATAGAATGAAACGACTTTGGATATATCATTGTCATTAAAACCCTTCTCAATTGAACCACCTATTTGCTTGTGTCAAATGGAACCCTCACATGACCTTTTGTTCATGTAGTTGTCTAAATGTGGGCCATCATAATTTTGTGTTGGGATAGTTACTCAAAAGACCATTATGTCCAGGTCAAGTTCATTTCAGTATGGGAGGTTATCTTGTGAGTGTGATGGTTGAACTTCAACACCTTATCATTTGCAGACATGACTAAATGAAAACATTGGGAACTGAAATAAATTCAACCTTCTTTTTGTGATAGTAGTTCACATCATCATTGAAAATGACTATGTTGTCCATTGAGCTAAATTTAGCCTATCTCTTGTGAACGTTACACCATCACTATTTCATCTCTTAATCCGCATAATTGGGATAGTTTGAACAAATTTTCCCTCATTGAAGGATAAGCACGGCAAAGGTGTTTCACGTATGTTTTCTTGCAACTACCTTTTTGTGTTGTGGGGTAGCAATTAGATATTAGCTAAGAAAACATCTATAAACTGAATTTTGGCTTGATCCTAACTGAAAGCAAATAATTCGAATGTGACTATCTCATTCTAACTCACCATCTATGCCATGTTAAAGTCAACATTATTGGGTTGACATGTGGTACCCACTTCCCATCACCATCTCAATTTGCCATGTCCAAGTAAGGGTCATTGTGTAGGGCTATGAGATGGGTCCATCATGTTGGGAGTAGGGACCAGTTCTAGTTTTTGACCTTCCAGTTCCTGTAATGCAAATTTGTGTTTCACACATTCATTGTGCTGTGTATAAATTTTCTTGAGGCAAATTGAGAGGGAAAGCTGGTTATGGCCAATTAGAATGTGTAGTAGCTATTTCAGAGCTCCAATATTACTCCATGGATAGGTAGCTAGTATTATTGTCTGGAGAGATTGTGACATTATCCTTCAGAAAAGTTGTAGCTAAGTTATTGTTTTCTGGGTATGTAGATTCCAGTGTTGTGCAATTGTTTGAAATTATAAAGAACCGTTCTGGTTATGAAATTATTTGAGAATCAGAGAACCTCCTGTTCCTGTTCTTTGTGAAAACAGAATCAAAGAACTGCCAAATATGGTTATTTCAAAAACCTTAAAAGAACCGTCAGCTTTCATGAAAGAACCCGCAATGAAATTACCCAGTCTTTAAATCTGAGAACCATGGCTATATACCAGAACTGGGTCTTTTGATTTGCTGAGAATCACAGTTATGAATCCTAAGGATCATCCTGATAACCAACCATTGGGGGGTCTGTTGCCGTTTCTAATAACTGCCTAACACTGGTATATTCATGTGTATTTCAACATGTAATTTTGCTGATTTATAGGCAAATCAAATCTCAGAATATCTCCAGTTTGCGATTGCCCTTGACCCTAAGGGAAAGACAATTATAGACTGAAAAGTGAACCAAATTGGTCTGCCCTGACAGTTTAGGGCTTATCCGTTCTGTAATGCAGGGGTGGCTGATTTAGCTTTGTTGTGGTCGTATTTGGAGCCAGAATCTGCATTCAGTGTCAATTCTGCCATCAACCTTTCTTCTTTGATCTATTTACTTGTGAACTGGCTTGTGCCAGGTGCATCTGGGCAGGGTTTGGTCATAGCAAGGCATGCTCACCCTAGTAGGGTTACCTGGCAGAACCTAGAGAAGTTGGTGTGTAGAGTGACAATACATGTTCTAGAAGATATATATATACTGTCAGTGTTTCTCTAGTAAATATTGTAGTACCTTGGCAGCTTCCACACTAATTATATTATTTTCAGAAATGTTGAAATTTTCAACCAATTTGTTTTCTTCAAAGAACAGAAAATTTTTCAAAGAATTTTTTTTTTTTCTGAAATATTATACTTTTCAACATGGAAGCTTCAAAATAAAACAAGTATTCGACACTGGAATGTTGAACTTGCCATGGTACTTATGGTTGGTAGTGCCAAAGCAGCATTGGTGTGTGTTTAATGTTCCTTCCACAGCTACTGTTTCTTTTTTAGGTTCATTGTCGTTTGAGTAATTTAAGTAATCAGGAAAAAAAATAGTGACAAGCATTCCCAACAAAAAACAGCAATGTATTTGCACTGCTTCTATTATATAGGTACAAAAATAAGGGTAAAAATGCTCTATCCTTCTGTTCCATAGGGATTATAACTTGAGGGAATAGCAAGTGATTTATGCTATTTATCAAATTACACAAACCTTAATTCATATATGGAAAACATTGCTCATAATACAGTTATTCATAGATTGGTCAAAATTGGGGACCAAATCAGAAGTGAGCATGAAAAAAGTGCTTTTAAAAAAAAAGGAGACTATTTTTTTTTTCCCCACCTAAATTGGTTCTCCCAAGTTTCCTCTCAGTTTTCTATTTGCCTTACCTTGCACCTGCAATGCTTATATTTTCTTCATTGAATCAAATATTTGCCAGAATCAAACCCTTCTGAAGTGATACCCAGTTTCAGAAAAAAATACCCAACTTCATTCACTTACTCAGTTTCATTAAATTTTCATTACCCAAATTCTCTCACTTTCCGATTACACTCCAATTGAAAATGAAATAAGATTTTGAGGATCAAACTACAGGCCAAGGAGGGGATGACTTAAGGATAACTTTTTATATCAACTAAAAAAAAAAAACAAAAAGAGCTTTCTTTTGATTTTTTTTCTTTTGAAATGCCTCGTTTCTCTTTTCATCTGAAGACACCCTTTAAATCTCTTGCTTAATAATATCACCATTTTTTTTAATGAGGCACAAAATATATGCAAATTCCTTCTAACATTCTATTCAAAAGACTCAAGTTAAGCCATAATGTTGCAACATGGTTTTTATTCTTCTTGATCAAAGCACAACATCTCCATATTCACATAATCCAGGCTAAACTTTAAAGGCACTAACCATGGGGTACAAGCCTTTTACTTGCTAGACAATTGCCTGAACATTTTGAAAATGACAATCCTTCAAATGGTAGTGAAACAACCAGTCTGAGTGAAGTGCTGTCCACACAACACTCATTTACCTTAGAAGCGCACGGTGCAATGAGTAGTTTCAGTAGTGTGTAGGAGTGCAAAACATTAAGCCTAGGGTAATAAAGTCTGAGGTCAAGGGCATTACCCAAATAAGGGCCCACTACTGCTGAGCACAGGCCCAATTTTGGTAATCCCCTTGACCAAGGGCTTTACCCAGAGTAAAGATCTGCCAGAAATTTTCTTTAAGCATAGGCAGATTTCACAAGGCACAACACAAAATTGTAAAGCCCGCTCCAAAGTCACAACAGCCAGCTCCAAGATACATAATGTCTACTCTGCTGCCTGTGGAAAAACTGTGTTATAACATGTCCAAATACACTAGGAAATTTCTGGTCGATCTTTACTCGAAATCACAAAGACATTAAAGTTTAAAAGAGCATTCAGAACAGAACTGTTTACCAGGAAGGAAGAACCAAGAAATGCTCAGAATTTGCACACATTCCCATCTCTTAATTTACAACACCACTAGAATAATCTTGACAGGCAAAGCTCCCACAATAAAGTGAGAGGATTGAATACAGTATACACACCTTGCCGCAAACAGGGACTCCCTCAAATGGTCTGAGAATTATGAGCTTTGTAAAGTTTCCTGCATCACCAAATCCAGCACCCATATATTCTAGCAACTGTTAGAAAGACTTATCAAACTTTTCTAAAACGTCCACACTCATCACAGAGATACCTGGATCTCCAGCACCCAAATATTCTAGCAACTATTAGAAAGACTTATCAAACTTTTCTAAAATGTCCACACTCATCACAGAGATACCTAGACCTAACCTCCTACAATGGAATCTGTTCTATGTTATATTGTGTGCACGATATAGAATGTTAGCAAGGATGAATCAGAAGTAACTAGACATTCATCAGAATATTTCAACAAAGCTTGGGCTCCAGTAAGTTTCAATTGAAAAGGACTCTTGGATGTTGCGGGAACTCTTCAGTGCATATGAACAGTTCAGATTGCTCAAACTTCAAGGGACCTTCCTTGAGGCAGCTTTGCTGTCTACACCTTTGTTTGGATTCTAGAGTACAGCATACAGTTGCATAAAACTTTGGCAGGTAGAGGTTTATGCTTCTGTCTCTTGAAGTACCTGCATAGATGATCTGTCTCTTGACATACCTTCATGTTGAACATTAGCATATCTACTAAGTGTCTTTGTGGTATCAGATCAAAGTCTATCACAGATCTTATCAACATGCAAAACTACGCAGGGCAAAAGTTAAGCTTTGGGCATTGGACCAGATGAAAACCAACCCTCCTGCATTGATGCAGCATCATTAGTTTCTCATCATTCCCTCAATTGCGGCCTCAATTGTGCAGGAAGAAAACCCACAACAAACAACAGGTCCTCACAGACTGGACCAACAAGGAAAAGCCACAATGCTGCAAGAGAGCAACTATGCTGCAACCCTCCTGGTAGATGCATGACACACACAAGTCTTGTTAAGTGCATGTCACATATTTTTAAAGTCTTGTGCTGCAATAGCAGTGTCTGTTATAACTGGATCCTGCAATTTCAAAAAAGTTGCAGAAACCTTAAAAACATGGTATAAGAAAAGTACACACATAATACAATATCTATAAGATTGTGGAGAAAACTGCACAACAAGACTTTGGAAGGTAGCCTGACAATGATTGAGAGATCATACCTCATGAGAGTTGATCATGACATGTCAGACCATCATCTTCATCGTGAATAGCAGTGATGAGCTCCCATGATTCCCCAACTGACTTCATCAGCTCCTGACAGAAGGTGTAAATAGGTATATATTAGTCAGCCCCAAATTCCAGGCAAACCATTCTACAAACATCTGCATCCTGAGTTTCTGTCAAGTTTCTGAAAGCAAGAGGAAGAATCAGCAATGATGCTGGCTAGCAGGCAACAGGCACTCAACCAAACAAGACCTAACAGCTCAAACAACACCTGGATTTATTGTAACGAATAACAACACTAACACCTAACAAGAAAAGAATCAGAAAAGGCACAGCAGCAACTTGTTCTGGTAGTCAGTTGCATGCCCAAATCACTTGAGCAACACCTTGATCTGGGCCTCTGACAAATATTAAGGCAATCCTCCAACAAAAACATGGTCAGGACCATCTCCAGCACCTCCAGCAGCACTCCAAAAAAAAAAGATGAAAAATAATGACTTTATAGATGACACAAACATGCAGACATAGAAGAAAAGGATCACATAAGACAGACAGAAAAACAAAATTAGAGGACAAAGGCAGGCATAGGATTCCACTGTGGACAATTTGAAGAGTCCTCTTTTCAATTTTCTGATCGAATCTCCATGCAAAACACATGAGACAAGAACAAACAAAATAAGTATTTGAGAATAAAGAATCATGTAATCTCAGACCAAGATCTGTTCTTTGGGGTTGTGTTTCCTCTTTTTCAATGAAACCATATCTATCCACAGATACTGCTGCTGGTGACACTGGAGTATTTCTCAGAAGAAAGTGGTTTGAGGAAGGAGGCTTATTGATCAAGCAACAATAGTGACATGATACAGAGTTTTCATCCTAGACACATGATCCAAGCAAACTCTGAGTTGTACTTCCCAACTAAATTATAGTAAACATACCTCAAATATGATTACCATCACAAGCCGTAGCTAGACTTGTCATCATTTGACACGTCCATAAATGCAAACTTCCTTTCTTGAAGCAGCAGCACCTGAAGTACCCAGCAATAACATACATAATGACACAATTTCCTAAGAAGATGAAGATGATCAAAGATCCACATACACCAGGTAATCACATCACTTTCTTGTCAATAATTTCACACTCTTGCATGCACATATGTGCTTTGTGGAAAGAGAGACACATGTCTAGTCTGATGCCTTAACACCCACAAAGCATACAAAGACAACAAATGACAAACAAAATGAAAACAAGTGACAACAGCAAAGAGTCTTCTTCATTGTAAGTCCAAAAGTAGGACAAGGAACCTCACTGGAGTTTCCTACTTTCAAACCATCACTAGCCATTGTGCATGTATAATCAAGAACACCCCTACCCCCCCCCCCCC
>Ga0209611_10003478_pt1 | contig 27264 bp, 25 predicted proteins | sample S1TSphgellanicum_3_FD_187693 | JGI IMG/M metagenome (GOLD analysis project Ga0209611, IMG submission 187693) | Host-associated microbial communities from peat moss isolated from Minnesota, USA - S1T2_Fc - Sphagnum magellanicum MG (SPAdes) (version 2) | ecosystem: Host-associated > Plants > Peat...
TTTTTTTTTTTGTTTGTTTTTTTTTTTTTCCTCTTTTTTTTTTTTTTTTTTTTTTTTTTTTTTTTTTTTATCTCTTTTTTTTTTTTGGGTCATTTTTTTTCTTTTTCTTTTTCTTTTTGAATATTTTCCTTTTTTATGTGTCAGATTTTAATCTTTTACAACATTTTTTTAATTGAGCAATTACCCTCCTTTATACAATCTTTTTTTATTGTGATGAGAAAAAAAAGTGAATGACTTTTTAAATAATTTTTAAACCCTTAAACCCTTTTTTATAAGTGTGTTTTTATTATGTTAGTAAAGTAATTTCTCATTGTTTCATTGTAAAAATGATTGTAGTTTAGTGTTGAAAGTATTTGTTTTTTACATTAGTGTTAGAAATATTTTTGTGAAAACTGCCAACGGATCAATCTTTTGCAAATGAAAATAAAACAAGCCGTAATAGTGAAAAAATTGAAATATGTATGAATGATGTAATGGAAGAGAGATTTGAAAAGAACCTAATTGTGTAATTGAAGCAAGCAAAAATTAAGAGAATGAAATTGAAAAGATTAATGAAAATGAACCTTAAAAATTTGCATATTTAAAGGAAATTTTGAAAACCTCATGGAATAACATCTTTATGTTGGGGTTTTTATTGTGTAAATGATAATTCAAAAATTGATCTTGAAAATGCACCAAAAAATGGAATATATTCTCTTTAAAAACATGTGGATGCAAATCATATTGTTGTTGTAAAAAGATTTGAAGAAGTGAACAATTCACTAAAACAAACAGAGGAAAAACAACCTACAAAGGAAAAAACAAGTATATTTGGAAGGTCAAATCTCAAAAAAAATTGTTGTGAAAGATTATTTCCAAAAGGAGGATGTGCCACAAAAAGAATTATTTCAAGACCTTGGTCTTTTGATTGTTAAAAATAATTTACCAATCCAATTTGTGGAAAATATTTAGCTAAAACATTTTGATTCTGCATTTACTTCCAAAACTAATTTCCCTTCTAAGAAATAATTTTCACAAGAAACATTGCTAGGGCTAATGGAGAAAATAAGTTAGTGTATGTTGTGCTTGCACTAGCAAAATGTCATTTTTCAACTACTAACTTTGATCTTTAGATGTCCGAAGGAGTTTATGATGTGTTTACATTGGTCATTAAATTTTTTAGGGAGTGATTAGTAACCAAAGCATGTGACTATTGGCTTGTTTGAAGTTACAAAAACTACTAAACAAACCTTGGTTTAAAATTTGTTGAACAAGTATGGTTTAAAGAAAAAAAATCATTACTTATGTCAAAGATGAAAGTTCTAATTTCAATGCCATGATTATTAAATTGAAATTAGTTGGGAGTTGTGAATTTCTTAATTTAGAAGAAAACTTTCCAAGGAATTTCTTTTGGGCACATTTTTTCAAAAGCATGTCAATATGGCACAATAGAGGAAAAAGTTTGCAAAATTTTAAAATATGTTTCCATTAAGCATGTTCAAGCATATTTGCAATAGTGCATCACTTGGCCCAAGAAATCTAGGAAGGGAAAATAGTTGAATGGAATAAGGCGTGTGTTGAAATTGGAATTTGGCCAAAAAAATTAAGCACTTTAATGAAAACCCAGTAATTTTTTGATTTTTCATATTGTTTTATTTCTAATTTTTTGAACTTTTGAAGAATAGTAATAATAATCATTTTCTTGTTGTTTTGTTTTGCACATTTGCTAACAAAATAATTATGTTTCAAGAGGCATTGTAATTTCATTCTACAATTGTGTTTTGTTACAATAGATAGACTATAGTGAAGGTTACTAGTTGAATACCTCCACCTTTGACTCAGCAAATTTAATTATTGAAGATTGTCTTCCTCTAATTGTTTTTGCCTATGTTTTTGACTATGAGCATTAGCTACTTAATGATGCATTACACTCCGCAATTTCAATGAGTTTAAAACTTAAACAACAAAATCAAGTTGTGTCTTCATTTGAAAGCCTAATGAATGATGATTTAGTTATTGTTGATGAATTGGCTTTGTTAGCATCTAAAATTAAAAGGGATGGTAATTGCATGCCCATTTGGGGTCATCATATTCAATAATTTTTTCGTAAAATCTTGACCGATCCAATAATGATTGATAAGGCCTTAGTTTTCTTGGTGGTAGATCCAACTTTATGGTTTTGTTGAATTGGTGATATCATTGTTTTTCTTGTAGTAGTCCCTCCACTCATCGTAGTATCCAATGTATTTTTCCATGCTTCTAACTGAAACAAAATTCCACTAACTAGGGTAGTCCCTTTAGTTGCTTGGGTTTCTTCTATAAGACTTGTTACTTTCCTACTACAATAGATATTTCCTTTTCAATGTCTTTGGCACCTTTAACGTTCACAAAACTTTTCACTTCACATATTGTCAAAGTATATAGTCTACATCTAGAGGTGTTCCTAATGGCACAACATTTCATATTTTATCTATCTTCAAAGGTATATTCACAATTGTGATACCAAAAAGAAATGACCTATTTTTGAAAGACTACAAACAACAACTTTGAATTTTTTAAATTTTACAATATTATAGTTGTAATGGATTGTTGTATGCATAAAATGATGTCTTTTCAAATTAATAAAATATTTATAAATAATTTGGATACTATGTAAATGTCATTTTGAGTTAGACTTAAACTAATTATATCAAGTGTCCAAACCATTTTTTTAAATAATAAAAAGGAATGCATAAAATCATACAATTGATTTCAAACTTTTTATACAACAAAAACATGCCCCCTTTTATGAAAAACTAAATCATACAAAAAATTCAAAGTCTTGAAATTTTGAAGGAAATGTTTGTGAAGCAAAGGATTCATTTTCTTAACCATTTGGCAAAAAAATTATGTTCAATGGGTTCAAAATGTTTAGCTTTAGGTGTAGGTCACATTTGGAGGAAATAATCTTGCCAAAAAACATGTTTGGTTGTCCATTGAAACTCACTTTTGGATTGTATGAGATTTTGTGTGTTTTTTGTTATAAACCAATATATTGATACATAATTATGTATTCATGTGAAAAATCACCATATCGCAAGAATAATCTTAAATTGAACTATTCAATTTTTCTCATTTAAATGTGTTTCAAATAAATGTTATTTGCAAAAAATAGCCCAAAGTCTTGGAGTTTGTTTTTCCCTTTTTTTCAAAACCTCAACCTTGATTAGGCCTTCAAATGGCTTATCACTATGATTGACTTATTAAAACTTGGACTTCGCATTGTTGCGCACTACCAGTGACATCCAACTTTTTTTTTCTTATCATGCTCCCATTTGGTTTTCAATATTTCATTATTATTTACATCAATTTCAAATATAATTTAAATTATATAAACATTATATCCATGGTTGGTAAGGTAAAATAGGGAGGTAGTTATTAATAAAAAAGTGAAGTAGTTTTTAGTAAAGGAATGAAGTAGTTAAGTTTGAAAATGAAATAGGATTTTTTTTCATATGCCTACCGGTGGGTAGGGGAAATGAGTAAGGTAGTTATTAAGAAATGAGGTAGTTAAATTGGGAAATGATGAAGTAGTTATGAGTTGTTTCTAGAATTGTCATTGGAATTGTCCAAGGACAACCATACAATAGATTTTATGAGCCTACAAAAGATTATGCAAAATCACCCATATATGTCCAACTCCTCAAATTTTTGTCACTAGAATTAGGAATTACATTTTTGAGTTTCTATGATCAATGCCATGATTGTTAAGTTTGGAGTTGTGCTCACAAAACATTAAATTATTGTCACTACAATAACCAATGTATGTGGAGTTCAACTTGCACAATTAAGTATAAAGGGATGAGAAAGCCTCGTTTAATACCATGTGAAGTTTGAAAAAATAACCTTAGATTAAGAAAAAAAACATTGTGAAGGTGTGTACAATAAAATGCCTTGTTGTTCATTGAAGTTAATATAAATACATAAGACTACATTTTAGAATTATGGCCATATTAATTACATTAAGGTGCATTTAGACTTAATGATAAGCAACCAATAATTCAATGTTAAGAATTTTCCAATTTTCAAGGGATTCACACCCAAAATTCATATAACGTCAAATTTAATGTGCTTGTTTACACAACATGTGGTGATAACTTCAAGTCACAAACTTCCCATCCCATGATTTGATAATGACAATCATGTAAAAATTGTTCTTTCATGAATTTCCTATTTTTTGCACATGGATGTTGTGTGTCTAAAACACGTATTATGCACATATAAATGGGGTGAAATATTTTCAACCACTTGAAACTATTTCATCTTATTTACATGTGTGTCATATGTGTTTTAGATGCACGACATTGATGTGCAGAAAACATGAACTTGTGACCTAAAAATGTGTTAACTCTTCTTAATATGAACAAGGACTAAGTAGGAACTTGGATGAAGATGTGACCTAATGGATGAAGGGTTGTTGCATTTTGGAGTGATGGAAAATGCCATAACAATGGATAGTTGATCATCATGAGGTGTTGAGGATGCCATGGCTTTGCATTTGTTATGCTTTTTGTTTTTGTGATATTTTGTTGTTTGCAAGTGGAAAATGTTGTTTTTCTTTTTTCATGGTTACGATAGCGCTCAGCGTTGATCAAAGAATATCTTCTGACTATTTTAGAGCTTGTGGGTTATGGAATGCGAGCATTCCAATATTTGAAGGGAACTTTTACTAAAGAAAAACTAAGTTTTTACATTTGAGTAATGTGAGGAGTGCGAATAATTGTTTTTTTTGTTTTTGAATGTTAATAATGTGTGGTCTATATGTCCTAACTTGCAATGACTCTCAGAAAGAAAGATTGTGAGGAAATGCCTTAATTACATGATAGAGGGTCGTGTTCTTCTACTACACCATAGCCTTCTATTGCAGAAGAGATGAAAAATGTTGTAGGGACTTATTGGAGAAAGTGATGAGCAAAGAAGGGGTTTTGAAAGTGAATTTGTTGTGGAAGTTGGGAAGGGAGGAGAGTGTTGTTAAAAATTTGGGGACAAAAATATTTTAAGGGATGAGAAGGAATACCCATTCAGGTGGGAGTTCTAAAGGGAATTATTGAACACCTTGATGAACCCTAGGATCTTTGGCATACCTACAAAAGGTGATTAAGGCTATCATTATTTCTTTGTACAACTTTTCAAAGGCTAGAAGCGGGAATATAAAGTGTTTGATGTTGTGAGATGGGGGAAGAAAACTATAATAACTTGTTCAGTGGACTCAAAAGAAAGAGACTGGAACAAGTTGATTCTTCATTGGCCATAGTGTGAACTTTGTAATTGTTGTTCAATCATTAATTGTTGGTGCAATTTAACTTTGAATTACTCAGATGTTTGAAGTAATCGTGACTACTTGTGAGCAATGGTTGTTGAATTAACATTGCCCCCCCTTTTTGGTGACAACCCATGAAATAACAAATTTCATGTGAATTTTAAACAAACTAATGAAGCTAGTAAGTTTGTGATAAGTTGATGTTAAAAAACTATCAATACCTTAGATTTTCAATCCATTTTCAATTAAAATGATAATGTTTTTAATAGCCCATTCAGTAATTGAATGCTTGTATTGAAAATCATTGTTCCCCTATTCCCAAAGATTGTCCCCTAATCCTTATTGATTTACTCCATCACCACCTCTAAATGATTGCATCTTTTTCAACCTATATTTCTTCCAACAACAAAACGATAGTAGTAACAAAAAATTTCCCATCATCTATTGACATCTTTGCCATTATAACCTATGAATGATATGGGCAATCATAAGAATATAAACAATTTACCATTACACCATTAATGCATAAGCTTGGTTTGATCATTGTTACATTCATGAATTGGCCCAATTTTTTTTTAAGCTACAAAAAGTGGTTGCAAATGTTAAAACAGAAGGTGAAACTAGGAGGGTAGAGCATATGGATGGTGAGGTTCAAAAGAATGGTTGATCATTTGTTGACAATGTTGTAACATGGGGCCATAGACCTTGTTGTTGTTGTTAGTATGAGCATCTTCCTCCATAACATGTCTCCAAATCTTGCAACAACAAACAAACAAGCAAACAAGCCTTAGGTAGGCAACCACTTTGAAAGAGCTTATCTTGTATTGAATATTTTAATTAATTTTCAACTTCAAGTTATATGTTGTTGTAAGAAGACATTTCCAAGTAGATCTAAGCATGTGAGGTGCAGGAACATGGTTTCTATAATCACTCAAATATTGAACCCTTGGAAAAGAACATAAACATTGATTTTACACATATGAACATCTTGAACAATACCCAATAATAACAAATCCTGGATCTTTTGCAATTACTTGGAAACCAATTCTCACACTTAGAGATAGTTGAACAATTGGCACATACATGCTAAATATCTTTTCCTCCATTATGAGTGCAAAAAAATTGCCATTGCCACTACACCTACAAGAAAACATAAGAAAATAAAAGCACCGAAAAAGACATAAGACATAACAAACAATGAAATAATGAAATTGTAATGTTCCAAATAGTTTCAAGATCATGGATGTGAAAGAATAATGAATGAGAGCAAAAATATGTGACAACTTGAAAGAGGCATGAAAACAAATGATGGCATGAGAAAAAAATGAAGGAGAAGCTTGTTATGTTACAAAGATGAAAATGATACTTTCAACATATTCAATAAATGCTAGGTGAAACTCACAAACATCATGTTTGAATATGAGTATGTTATCCTAGGGATGGAGCTGCCATTTCACCTTAACATACTACATGTTTTGTTATGTGTGAACAAGCTTTTTTTATGGTAATTATTATGATGGTTGATGGTAGTTTAAACCTATGATGTAGGACCTTTTTAACAACTATTGGTGTTAGTCAATGTGTAAGGTTACCATTAAGTCCCTCGTATTGTTGTTAGAATATAACTTTATTGGATTTACAACTTTTCATCCAGATGAATTAACTTCTATGGAACATTCCCATTCATCACATAGTACTTCAAATGTGATTCACACATTGGGTCAAATTGAGCTAAAATCGTATGCCCAAATCCTACACCAATGTGTAGGTAAAAATTATGTCATGTAGGCAAATCTAATAAAACACAATCCATCTCCTATGTTGTGCACTACTATGTTAATGCATACAATTATGGTTGTCACCACATGTCAAAAACATAACATGAAAATGCCTTAAACGTTACAATATGTCCAAACCATCATATGATTCACTTGCAATAATGCAAGAATCCAAGCCCAAAAAACACAAAGCAAAAACCAATAAAATTTGCAAAGGAAACTTGCATAAGACAACAAAATTGTAACAACAACAAAATGTGCTATGCAATATCAAATCACCAAAAGTGATTTGAGACCATACAAATTGAGATTATATCCCATTCACAAAATATTTCAAACCCCCTCCACACTTGAACTAGTTTGAAATAAAAACTCAAACAACTAAACATACACAATTTGTCCCTAACTAATTGGGACTTAACCAAATAACTAAACTAACACACCTAACATCTAGTCTTATTATTGGGTAAACTATTCGGTAAGTAATTCAATGATTGAACACATAAACATTTAGAGTAGAATTGTGAGCTCAATGGAGGTTCATCGGGCTTGGTGTGCAAAGGTAAAGCTTCTTTGGGTGCTCTAGTAGCCCTTTAGATCATTCGGTTCCATTAAGAAATGAGAAGGATATGGCCCCCCAAAGTTTGGAGGTGGGGGGGGGGGGTCCTTATGTTGAATTTTTTTGGAGCAAACATACTTCACCCCTAACACAATGCTTGTCCACCCTATGAATGCACACTCCAAATCTAAAACATGTCAAGATCTATCCCATTATCAAAATGCATGGACTTCTTTTAAACTCTCTTTTGTAACAAAATTTAAATTGACTACTACCTTCCACCTTGCCCAATGATCTCCATATTCATAGATATGTAGCTTGTGGTCCTTGTTGTAAGTCATTGTATGTTTGTGAAACAAAATGACACATTACACAAAAATCATTTGTAGATCAAAGAGTTGCACTACCATCATTCACCATGAAAAGGGTCAAAGAAGAGAACCTTTTGTGGGCGAGCCAAAACTTCTGATTAAATCTCAGTTGAGCTTGCAATAAATCCTTTTCAACACCCACTCCTATTTTTGCAATGCTTTTAGTGCAAGTTGATACACAAGCATTGAAATTAAATCACCAAATGATCTAAAACCTCAATCTATCGTCATATCATCATCTATGTCATTCCCAAAAATAGTAAGCTCTTTCAAAGTCTACCATTGTGACTTTCAAGGTATTGAACTCAAGACGGGGCCCAAAATGAACAAAACCACACACATTCAAATGAAAGAAGAGATTTGTATTATAACAAGTTGAATGGAAACACACACATGAGCAAAAATACGTGCACAATCAAATTAGCGAACGTAAGGGTCATTGCAAGTCAAACAAAAGCACACACATGAACATAAAAACATGTATTCAAATTAAAGAACAAATCTAATTTATAACGAGTTGAACAGAAGCAAACACATCTGAACAAATGCATAAGATCATGGTTACGAGTAGTCTAATGAAAACTGTACATATTCACACATGATAAGACTTCCTGTGTTGTCAAAAGCAAAATCAAGAGCTCTAATCCTAAACCAAATGCATGATCCTGAACTCCAGCAAAAATTTGGAATGGCAAAAGATGTTTCTTTCCGTCAATTCTGCAAAAGTAGCACTTGAATGTCCCTTTTGTCTTGTCTAAAATTCCTCCTCCTTAGCATCTACAGATAGAGAGATTTTGTTGAGAGGGAGAATGTCAAGTTTGTCCACCTTGTTGAGATCCATGGGCTTCTTTCTTATTCTCTTGTGGTCATCTAAGGTACGATGTGTAGGAGAGATCCTTCATTAATGAAGTTGGAAACCTTTTTCAAATCCATTTGAAAGGTGTTCAACAAATTGAGCAGAAGAGGATGTGAATGGGCAACAACCATGAATCAAAAATGGTTATCTGATGATGCTGCACATACACATTAGCAGAATTGGCCATGTCTTGCAGTAAGGTGATTAACTGAAACTACAATTGCCTGTGACCTCTGAGAAAAGACTCAGTTGCTAAAGTTTTCACGAGCTTTGAGTGCAAGGATCAACTATGACTCCTCCAGCTAATACTGCTCAGTCTGGTTGTTTGTGGCAAACTGAATCTCACCGCAAAAATGATAAACAAGAGTCCTAAGTGAAAGATTTGAGATCATTTTACAGGCCTGAAGCCTGATGGTGGACTGAACTTCATATCCACATCCGAGTCTCAATCTGGATGGCAGAATACTCTTCAAGTGAAAAATGTAATCTTCATGATTCAAAATGTAACAGCTCTAGTGGTTCCCCACATAGTTTGCCTCTCCTGAGCTATGGCCAGAAGTACCTCTTCTGCCTGAGTACTGCCTTGCAGTCAAGAACACTCTTTCAATAGAGAGAACAAAGAATTGCCATATTCTAGGCATGGTGTGCAGTATCATCATCCATGACAGCATTTTCCTTCCTTTGTGGTGAGGAGCTTGTTCCACAAGCATAGCATCTGGCGTGGTGACTGATAGTGTGCCGTCAAATAGTGATCGACACACCCAGCTTGCGCAAATCGTGGACTATGTTCATACTGCACATGTTTTTCTCGACCATATTGACCAACCCATAGTCCTACACTCACATCCTCCATCTTGAATAACTGCCCATCATCACCATCCAAAAGAAGTGAACAACTGCACTCTCTAAAAGAAACAAACATTCTAACCCATTCTAACCTTCCTCTCATTCAATCCTTGTATATACTCATGTAGGTCATATTTCTTCATCCTGGACAAAACAGCCATTCACAAGCTTTGCGTAACTTGAAGACAAGTTATAAGAAGCTAAGTCAGATCGCCGTTTCTCATAAGACACAAAGTCAGAATTCTCAGAGCACCATATTATAACACCTGATTTTCTGAAAGTGGCAATCTATCTTCTAGATACACAATTCAAGAAACAAAGCCCTAAGAAACAGGTTCTATGCAAGAGTAGGAAGGATTTAATAAACTGAAAACCAAGGCTTACCCGCAAGGTGCCTTTGGTCTTTTCTGACAGTATGTAGCGTACAATATCCTCTGATAGGATATACCCAGGCCCATTGGCATATGTTGGGTAAATTCGCTCTGGCCAATCCTGTGATTTCCTCAACCAACCATGGTATCCTATCAGGATTAGCACCAAAGAATACAATGTCATGTAGTTTCATGGTTTGTTTTAATTGCTTTAATTCCATGGTTGGAAACATCAATTCCAACTTAGTCTCTGCAATTTTGTTTTCAGAAGAGAGCCCATGTTCTGGGTTCCAAACTGCATATCAGAGCACAGAAGGATTCGACAAGTGCTGAATACCAAGTGCAAAGAAACAAGTTGTAAGATGACTCCCACAAGTCTGATACCTCATATGTTACAGCCCACTTCCCTGAGCGAAGGGGCCTGTGAAACTCATTCATGCTGCCCATGTACAATCCATGCCCTACTGCTGCAGCCTTCACCTCCTCAAGCACTCTGTCCACTCTCACAAATGTGTCATCATCGCACTTCATAACATACTTTGCAGTCACATTTTCAACCTGCAAAATGGACAAAAAGTTTCAGGTGCTTGCCAACAAGGCCAGCAACAAATATCAATGGGACCTCCAGTGTTGCAAACATCCACTTTATTCATCTTGCTGCATGTGAATCAGCACACAGATGTAAGAGGAGAAAAAAATGGTTACCAGATTCACCAATAAGAAAACAGTTGAGACAAGCAACATACCCCAAACTGGCAAATAGCAATAGTTTTCAGCACCACGATGTCATAGCGGTCAATGAAAGGTAGTACGACCATATCCCGATAATAGTCTGCTTCCTTTTTCACTTGCAAGTTGATCTCCTTGTTTGCATGCTGCATTTGACCCATATTCCATCAACAGGCAAAGACTTCAGATTGACACAATACTTGCAAATCTTATGTGAACAGAAAAAGTGAGAATGAAAAAATGAAGTATAGCCACATCCCAATAGAAGTTCACTTCCTTCCACACTCACAAGCTGGATCTCCTTCTTGCCATGCCACATACAACCCATATTCCATCAACAGGCAAAGACTTTGAATTGAAATAATCCCTGTGAAGTCTGATGTAGACCTCTGGGCTCTTACTGCAGATCAATTTACAAGGGGCAAATTGAGATACAAATGAGAGAGGTAATATGGGGGCAAATACCAAAGCTACAAAGAAGCGCGCCACCACTCTTGAGGATCGGATCAAGGGAGATTGCAACCATGTCTTCCTAACTGCCATGCGTTCAGCAAAATGGTTGGTGCTTGACATGATTCCTACAAATAACTCAATCTGGCCCATAGGCAGTTTTGGTGCCTTCCACATTTCACCTTCTTCAAGTATAAGCTCGTTGTAATAGCTGGGATGCATAGTGGGCAGAGATGTTACCATCACTGAATGTACCTCAACATCTCCACCAACTGATACACCAGTTGCTTCCTCCACAACATAGCCCTGCACCATAACCATGCAGCATATGAACTAAATCTCTGATCATCTCAGCTACTCTCCAAAACTTTAGTTTGCAGCAAACAAAAGAGTAAAATCATCAAATTATGAGTAGCTACAGACATACCAAGCGATATGGGAAGGAGGTAATGTGGCGGCCATCTATCATCAAATGGAACCCCTCCAATCCAGCTGAAATGGTGAGGACAAAGAGTCGCCCTTCTGCAAAAGGATAGTCCCATACTAGACTTTCTTCACCAGAATGACTCATTGATCTATTCAGCCACCAGGACTTCTTAGAATCTTGAGGTTTGGAATCATCCTCTCTGAGCCATTTCTCACACTTGAGTTGCCCATCAACTACACAATGACCACACACATCCAAGTCAGCATTGACCACCAGTAGTACCACAGTTGAAAGGAGCAGCAGGAAATTGATGACTCAATTGGATTCAATCCTGTCGACAATGATCTCTTTCCCTTCATGTTTTGATGACACTCCAAAACTGGAAGGTCTTAAGTTCTGAGGCAGCCCTTCTCTTCAAACAACCTCATTATCAGAACCTTCACTCCTTCCATTCTTACTCTTGAGCTTACAAACTCTAGAGTGCAAGCTTATCACCAGGAATCTCCTTCAGAACCCAATTGAAGTACAATGCAGTGACACTTTCAATGAATAGAAGAAGCAAACAAACAACCAACTTGTGGGTCCCTAATGAAGAATCAGCTGTAGTCTTCAAATGGGGGTGAAACTCTTGGTGACAAACCGCAAGTTCTTGGCCTCTGGCATAAAAAAAAGTGAGTCTTGAATGGCGCAGAAGGTTTAGTTCATGCTTTACCAAGTTCCTCTTCATCAGGAGCTTGCCAGCCTTCACAGCGCTGGGCTGTACCCCACTGGCCTCGGTAGCATGTATTATGCTCAATCACAGGCTTCCAACTCCAATCCCCTCGCAATCTGGGATTTATATGAAGAATTCTCGGGGGATCCTCACCATCAACCACTTTCAACCCTTGCAATTCCAGCACAAATTGAGATACCATGACATACTGAGAAACCCCCTCCCCTACACGTGCAATTGGAGGCTTGAACTCCATGTGAGCCTCACGGGGCTTCCCGACAAGCGTGATAGCTGAGCCAAACATGAGCCCACATGGTAAGAATATGACAAGCCCTGCATTCTCAAATGCCTTCCCTGTCATTGACAAAAATGCTGGACATGGCTCTGCAGTTGTTGCCCCTGCTGCTTTTGTTCTATTTGCTTCCACAGCAGTTCTATTCCCCCTGATGATTGCATCTTCAACTTCTTGCCAGGCCTTGGCACCAGCAAGCCATGCCTGCTGTACAACCCTTTGGAGAGATGTATCATTGAGATTGATCCTCTTTTGTGAACTGAAATCTAGTTTGTCAAGAGAACTTTGATGCACAGAGCCCTTTTCCGCCCGCTTCTTCAGACTTTCCCCAATTCGTCTCCTCAGTCTCCCTAATGTTGTTGATGGGAAATTCTCCATTTCCCTTGAATTTGTCTCCTCCATATCCATCTGTCCCCAGATATTCCATGCCCTCAAAGTTTCAGCATTTTCCAAATTCACCAAATCCAATGCAAGGAACAATAACACCAATGCAATCATACTATTAGGCTGTCCTCAAGATGGACCAAAAAAAAAACCATTAAATGCAAAATTTCTGACCTCCAGAGAGCCATGCAAGTTGGAAGATGCAGTCTGCAAGACATCATGGACCTTGTCCAAAAGTAATGGTGGTGTCTTCGGCAGCTGCTGCTCATTGCCATTGAGCTTTTGAAGATGATGATGTTGTTGATGATGATGATTCTGTTGTTGTTGTTGCACTAGATCTAATCCTCCAAGGCTTCCCTCTTCAATAACATCTACTGAAGAAATCATCATTCCAGGACTTGGATTAGGTCCTACAAACTGTGGAATTTGGATGGTTAGAAGTACAAGACAAAGCGTTAAGATTACTAGAAAAGCTTGTGTACATCGTTTGCGCCCTAAACAACAACAACCACCACCATGACCGCTACCTCTCTCCACTCTTCCATAAGTCTTCTTCATCCTTGCAAACAACACAAATCTTCAAGATCCCCCCTTCTCTCTTGAAGAAGCCGGTAGTGGAAAAAGATTAGCAACCCATTTGGAAAAGGTATCTCTCAAGTACTCATCCTTCTCGCCATCAGCTGGATCTTACCAACGGATCGTCACCTTCATAAGTACACACACCGGTAACATGACCCTACATGAAATCTCTGACATGTGTTTTTCGAATATGGACATAATGATCTCTTGCCGCCCATCTCCTCCTTCCCTGAGAGACAAGAAAGCTGCTACCTTTATAGCCTCTGAATCTCGAGCCTGCTGCTGCTGCTGCTCCTTTTTCTCCTTCTCTCCATTACTATTACAACATTTGAAAAGTTGTCAACTCGTCATTTCAGCTTCAACCTCAACTTCAACTCCGTTCTGTCTGTCTACAAATGCTGGAATCAATCCTCATGGTCTCATAGTTGTTGTTGTTGTTGTTGTTGTTTGTTCTCCAAGGAAGCAGCAGCGTTTGTGCTTCAGAATGCCAACCCAGAATCCTTCACTGGTGACATAGCTGTGCAGATAATCCTTCATTTACTACTACTCCACAAGAACCAAACAAAAAAAAAAAAAAAAAAAAAAAAAAAAACAAAACAAACAAGGGGATCATGGCATGATGGCTCTTCTTCTTCTGCTGCTGCTGCTGCTTCTTCTTCTTCTTAATAATGGCAAGTTCGAACCAGCAGCAGCAACGACAACAACAACAACAGTTGAAAATAGGAAATGTTCCATGAAGTTCCCCAAGAAAATGAACTAACGGTTCACAGTAACACCATCTCTGTGAACATTCTTCCTCAAAACGTGGGACCAAATGAAAAAAGACAACAGAGCTCTGTAGTTTCTTCCTTGAAGGCAGAAGAAGAGCCTGTAACACACACACACATCTCTCTCTCTCTCACTCCCAGTTTGCATCATTCCACAGGGTGTTGAAAACTAGGAACACTGAATCTCAGGGTTTTCTTTTTGGCGCGAAATTTCGCCAAAATGTGAAAAAAAAAATAAATAAAAAGGGAATATTCTGTCACAATATTCCCATTTTCTCCTCTGAAAACAATCGCCAAATTTCGCCAAAATGTGAAAAATAAAAATAAAAGGGAATATTCTGTCACAATATTCCCATTTTTTCCTCTGAAAACAATCGCCAAATTTCGATTTTATTATTATTATTATTGTTGTTGTTGTTGTTGTTGTTGTTTGGGGTCACGTTTTTTGAATGATTTTAGTTTGATAGTAATTTCTTTTAGTAGTAATTTATTTATTTATTTATTTATACTATTTAGACAAGTTTGAAAAACCTGTCGCCATTTAATGCTAAATCCCTCTTTGGATGATGCTAAGCCAATGCTGCAACATCAGAAAATTGCAAAAAATAAAATCACTTGTGATTATTGTTTACTATTTAGGCCTACTATTTTCAGTTTTGTGATGAAGATAAAGTGGTGATTGTCCACAGTAAAGAAGATTTAGCCGAAAATTTTAATTATAAATAAGATATGAAAATTAAATCTTTTTAACATGGGCCTTGTCTATTTTTGGCTACCTACTCGAACCATGTGCAGGAATCTGATGGATTTTCTCAATTTCAACATGCAACAATTTCAAAATCTGGTTTCTTTTTTCTCCTCATTGGATTAGGATTGGGAGAGAGAAGAGAGAGAGAGACACACACACACACACGCAAACAAACACCGCACACATAAGCTCATGCAAACATGGACATGAAAAGTGATGATGGGTTGCACTCTTTTTCATTTGCAAAACTCAAATACTTTCCTAGTGACAATCAGTTGCACTCTTTTTCATTTGCAAAATTCAACTACTTTCAAGTGATGGTTGCACTCTTTTTGTTCACAACATTCAAAGACTTTCCAAGCAAGGATGGATTGCATTCCCTTTTTGTTCACAAACACTCAAATACTTCCCACAGCAATAACGCAAATCTCAGGTGCGTATGTGGGAAAGGAGCAATCTCATTTGCATTCTTGATTCTAGTTTGAATCTAAATGATCTGTCTGCATTCAGTAGCAGCAAAGGGATTCTCTAGTAGTGCTGAAATTTTCCTCTGAATAATCTGCACAATTTAAAGTTTCACTGCGGTTTGAAAACTGGATGTTTTCCTATTATTACCATATTTTTTCAAAAAGAATGTAAAAGTAGTTTGCATTGACCTTTGTGTATGATTCTAGAGTTCATGTAATCCAGAAGTTTCTGATAGCAGATGCACGAAGCTTTTCAAGCTGAAGCGTGGTTTTGGTTCTGATGCAGGTATTTGGGTTTTCTCTCTCGCCAGCTTGGATGCTGGGACTGTTGGGGACGATTTGCTGCCTGCATTGTGCAGATCTGGTGAAGAAGAAAACAGGTGATCAGTTGCTGCTGGAAGGTTAGGTAACAACAGCTGTACAAAATCCTGCAAACTGTTTTGATTTGGAGTGGGTTTATTATTGTGCAAGACATTCTTGCAAGGAACTTCCTCAGGCAAACTGCACTGTTGGTTAGGCATGTGCACAGTTGCTGCGGGATCCACAGCCCTATGCCGCTTTCGTGTCAGCAAGTGGTTTCCTTGCTGTTCATCCATCAGATTCATATAAGAAGCCTCCTGCACATATGGACTACATGGTTGTCCAGGCATGCAATTAGTTGCTGGATCCACAGCACTAAAATACTTTGGCTTCAGCACAAGAGTGTCTTGCTGTTCATCCATCCTCTGCATAAACTTGGATTTCACTTCTTCCTGATGCTCAGTCAGTGTTGGACTACAATCTGGCATGGGCTTGTCTTGCATTAGGGACATTGCTGTGCTCTCAGTCCTGCAAACATTTTATTCAGCATCTGGAGTCATGTAACATGCAGCTCCTTGTTCTCCCAAGACAAGGGAATCCCTTGGGAACCTAGGACCAAACTCATAGGTTGAGTTAAAATTCCAGGTCTAAAATTTGTGGATTAGCTTACTTAGAATACTGCAGGTTAAGTTGGAAAATTTGGCTAGCATTCTGCCCCATATAACTTATTTCACACCAGCTAATGTCCAAGTTCAATGCCAATATACTGAGCTTACAAGGTGTGTCTGTACCATAGACTGTAGGTGGCCACAGAAAGAATGCAGTGTTGCTGCAGGCAATCCTGCAGCCATACATGGGACACTATATTCACACCACTTTGCTCCAGCAATTCCCTCTGCTCCTGTACTTGAATGCTGCAGTTCCAGCACCTAAAACATTAGTGGACTTCCACATTGTGAATTCTGACAGAATGACACTATAACTGGGGAAGTGGTACATAAACCAGAGGAAGAAATATCCTCCTACATATCAAGGACTTTCTCTACTAACAATTTCAGTCAACGTGAAAATGAATTGTGAGATGGCGTCAGACTAAGGTTCATCACATTTCCAGAACAAGCAATAAGGGACGATAATAGCAAACAGGAAGATGAAAAGATGAACACAACTGACAAGAGCAGAGTACAACAAAAACCAGAAAGACAAGCAAGCACTTTGGGGGTCCATAGATAATCAAAAGTGTTGGAGAGCATGAGAACTAAGTTCAAACCTGCTCAGCAGCAACTGTAGGCACACTGGGGTCTCTGGTGTTGTAAAGACAACAACATGGGTGACAGCCTCATGCAATGTGGACGACAGGGAGCCACCAACCCATGCAGCCTCCAAGCCCAATCTCTTCAGTATAGCTTGGGTTACAGCCTGCGTGTCTGGATTCCTGGAGACTGCTGCACCAGTTATTTCAACAAGTTGTGCCCAAGGAAAAAGGAAGGTATGAAGGCAGATTTCATAAGGGCATGTGCTACTATTTTGAATGAGAGACACCACACACTTTTAAGTCCTTTTGTAGAGGGCAGCCTACTGAACCCAGAACTCCAGCACATATGTACAGATTGATAGAGAATAGGACCCACATAGAATGGATGGGAGGAACCAAATAGAGGCAAATGCCTCGAAACAGAGCCCAATGCCCTGACTTTGGCAAGATTTTATTTATCATTTGCCTGATGTCAGGTAGTAATGGGGGTCCATCCCCCACCTTTGCTAATATCTGAACACCCAGTGCACACAACATGGTAAATTCCAAGCAGATATACTCCTCAGCATTGTAACTCTCAGCCAGAAACTCCTACAGAGAAACATTGTATTGATGAATCTATGCAGAGGTCATATTCACACAATCAAAGACCACAGACCTTAGAGAATGTGAGTGAGGTCTGCAAGAGATGCATAATTGAAAAAGAGAGTGATCATCCTTCTATGAACCTCGCAAATATCTGCGACATCAATTGGATTGAAGTATGGGTCACCATATGAGTCAATGTCATCCTTATGATTCTCCTTTGTGGCCTTGGACATGTGAAAGTAGTGCCTGACATGCAAACCCAAGAGTAAACACAGAAAGCTTGGGTGGGTCAGTTTGGAATTGTTGGCAAAAGCCCACATGTACTCAATTTTAATCAGCAACAGGTGATCAAAGCAACTTCTAAAGGCCTGGAGCTCCACAAGTTCATTTTGAGATCATACCACCGCAGCTGAATGTAGTCCACATAATCTATTCCACGTTATAAATTACCCTCACCTGGGATTGATTGGCATAAGTTCCTTGGAGTGGATGCAAGACTCTAGCCACTCCAAGTTAATGACATCCCAATCGCTGCTTACTGCTGCCTTGTAGTGTATTCCTGTTCAGCAATTTTTGTCAGGTGTAGCTAAGATGCCGTCATGTGCCCTATTCATGGTGACTTTTTTGATTCCTTCTCCAAAGTTTTCCAATCTTACTAAAGTGGGATGTAAAGAAATAGTACGCATCAATGTGAAGCTTGGGTATGGATCATGCTAGAATATATGCTGGTTACACAGCTGCTACCCTACTGCTATTGAACAGAGTGATGTAAGTCATAGTTGTAATGAGAGGGAGGGAAGAAACATGGTGTAAAATTTCACCTGTTGGTTGAGAAGCAATCACATGGGTCACAGAGTGATGGAGGTTCATGGCAGTGGTTCCACCAGCCTGCTTTATCTGTGCCTGCAAATTTTCTTTCTGACCATTTGTTCCAGTATTACAAATATCTGCACAACATCAGATGTCAAGAGACACATCTCGTGATGGTTGATTGCCATTATTCAACTGTGAAAATTGCAGTTATTTCAATGTATCATAGTTGTGAAAGCAGGAAACAGGGGTTGGATACAGAAGACCAGGCCCTGCAGTTGAGCACTGAGCTGAGGGATATGCAAAACATCAAAGCTCCGCAAGTGGGCAGGTACCTGGTTGCTAGAACCAGTCCTTGCCTTTCTCTTCTTGCAGACCTTGCTGCTACAGGGTAGTGGAGCGTACTTACCCATCATATTCCCATTGGCCTTTGCCAATTTAACCATCTCCTGGAACTCTGAGCAATCACAAACCCAACTCTCTAATTAGCCACCCACCATCATGATTTGTTCTGATCTAGCCTCCCACTGTGGATATCCGAGGGCGAACATGAAATGAACATTTTGCTGTTTGAAAAATCACAAATTGGCCACTACTGGTCATGAAGGGACAATTACATATTGGTAATCACAGTCAGTTGCTACTGGAAGGGCATAAGGCCTTCACCAAGGTTTCAACTACCAAAGTCAAAGGATTCTCCAGATTCTTTGTAACAGGTTGTGTGATGCTGAAAAAAGGAAACGAAACAAATCTGAGAATTCTTTTTACCTTGCAAAGATAAGCAGTCATGCCAATATTTGTCATCTCTAAGTTTCTCTGCCCTTGGAAATCTGAAGGTCCATCCTACCTTGAAAGTCTGTGAACAAAGTCAAAAAGGTAAATCTATGACTTTCTCAGGCATGAGATTAAAGAGGTCAATGTAGCAGGTGCTTCTAAGTCACGCAAGAACCATGATCATCAATACATAACAAAATAAAAAATATTTGCATGTTGACTAGCTTATATGCTAAAGGTTTCATGAACAGGGAAAGTGTGAACCATACACAGGAGGCATAGACACGCTTCTCAGCAGAAACATTCAGCACCACAGACCTGCACAGTGATAAATGACTAGCGTGAAGTTCCATCAATCATTGCTTCTAGTCATAAGTTCACATCTACTTGCAGCTCAAAGTGAAGGTCTTCATCCAGCAAAAAGCTTGGGAAAAAGAGATGCTTTTGCATACTGATCCACCTATGCCAAAACAGGAGCATGCAAGCCAATAATGAAGCAACTGAGCTCAAGTGTAGGTTAGCAGACTGTTACAGCACACATACTTCTCAGGTGATGAGACCCACACATCTGGACACTCATAGCGGTTGCCTGTGACCTGATACCCACAATTTGTAGGTGGGTGTCCTCCTTTCCTGTTCTTCCTGCACAATAAGATCTACTATCAGAATACCTATCTTCACTGTGAAGCTTCCAGGAGAAGATCGATACTAGCTGGAACTCTTCCCAAACACAGTACTTCCTCTATCCACTAAAACCCACCCTTATCTGAAGGGTGCAATATGGGACACCTACATGCCCAAAAGCTTGCCTGCTGCTCTGCATACCATTCTTGTTGCATACAGCACACTCTACACAGATAGGAATTACAGGTACTGCCGTGTGCCATGGGCCACTGGGATACTTGAATATGTTTCAAGGGCACAATACATAGTTTCACTTTCAAGAAGGAACTGTACACAAAATATGGAGATAATTTTTTTTGGAGGAGAACATGTTCAGCATCAGACAATCCAACGCCACAGCGACATATTGAGAAGAATCTGCAAAATCCAAATGATTCTGAACTGTAAGTAGGTGTCTATCTTTCTAACCAGCATGAAGAGCTTGTTTGCATTCCCTCTATGCATCACTCCATGATCAAACTTATAACCTCAATTGCATGACGACCAAGCAGCGGTTTAACTTGATGTGCTCAAAAGAAACAGCCAAGAGATAGGAGTGATGGAGGAGGATCAAAGAGCTTGTAAGCAAGACCAACAGAAGGTCAAATATTAAATCTTTAAGGCAATGCCCAAGGAAGCAAAAGTCAGCTGAAATATAGATATTTACCTCGAAGGTAGGACTCCTGGCTCAGGTTGGTCCTTGACAGCTAACAGGTATGACACTATCTGCAAATGCAGAACTCTGTGTTCATCAGTAGCAGCATAGAAAAAATTTCAACCTTGTGCTGGTGTCATAACTGACAAAACATGCAGGTGACACAAGTCCAAAATCAAGCAATTTCTAGGAGTACAATTCTGAAGTTCAGAATCACCAGCCAGTTGCTTTTGGTCTGAGGTCTAAGTATGACAAAGTGCTCCATCACTTTCATGCTGTCATATGCCAGTGCTAGACAGCTGAAAACATTTGTTGCACACAGGGATAGTATGAGGTCTTTGAATTCAGTCACTAATTAATGTTGGCCAAATGTGCAAACCCAAAACCACATTGACCAGCAGCATCAATTTGGTCACTAGTACTGTGAAGTTCAGTGGAGACTTTAAATCACTAATGTTCTATGTGGTCAAGATAAGCATGTGATCATGAGTGTCCCACCTGACCTCCCTTCTGACCTGAACCACAATATCCACCTGCCAAGAACAGATAGTGTACATTTGATCACCAACCATTCCTAGACCTGCCTCATTTTCTTCATCCATGCATCCCTCTATTTTGACTGAATTACTTCATCAGGAAAACAGATTACTGAATAGTCCATGACATTTGAGCAAAGGCTCAGGTTCCCTCAGACACAACCAGGAAAAAGGAAAAGACAATTGCACTTTGAAAACAGATTCCAGTGGAAAGCAGAACACCCCAATTGGATGAGAGATGACAGTCAAACAGCATCTCACCAATGATGAGCAGGTCAAGGTCTGATCCCAAGTTCAAATAGTCAGGCTTGAGCTTGCACCATCGCCCATCTCGATTGTCTGGACTCCACTGGGACTCCATATCCTTGACAATGATGCCCTCATCTCTACTACCCCAATGGTCATTGTGACAATCAGATTCTACAAACTGATACAACAACAGACTGCAAGTAGACTGAGGAAGAATTTAGAATGCCTATCAGCAGAAATTTGATAACCCATTGCAATAGTGAACTCATTCTGCCCAGCATGGGAGATATAAAAACTGGATGCCAAGGAAAACAGAGGCATTTACCCTCGCTGTACTGTGTCACCAAAAAATCTGAAGAGTTCGTCTTTGGTTGTGGGTAGTATTGACCATTGTACACCGTCGCCTAAACCTACACCTACACCATTCAACATGACACTAATTCCAGATTCAAGACAGTATCTACATGACTAAAAGAATGTCTAGGGCATCCACATTCTTACCCCTGGACAATCAATCACACATACTCCACATACTCATAGAGACCACAGAAGCACTATGAATTCTAGCAAAGACCTGCAGGTAATCAACAGGACTAAAGATGCTGGGAAACATGTTGGCTGGGTCAAGTAGCATACCAGGGAGGATGCAGACAATATAAGGATGGCATGGTTTCACAATGCTTTTCAGGAGAATATGCCTGTCTTTCAATGATAAATGCAGCACACTGCCTTTGTCCTCTTCATACAAGATATCAAAAACCACATCTGTGATCATCCTTGTAAAGGATAATAGATCTTAGCTAAGCTGGATGTAGCTAGGATGTGAATACAGTCTCTCATCTGCTCCTCCACAAGCCAACAAAGGGGAAGAAGCAACATCTTACTGGAGATAATTGACCTTCTGTATCCGCCCCCTGGCTCTTATTAGCATCTCCATTTCAAGCTCCTGGGAAAGCTCAAACCTTTGAAATTCTCAAACTATCTGACCATGGTACCAGCCACATTGGCCACTTTTCAAGCGTGTATTTTACCATCCAGGCCCTTAATGGAAGTAAGTTATCCCCATTCAAAAGGAACACAGTTGCAGTGGTTTAGTCAAGGATTCAGGAAAAGCTTACTCTACAGGTGGTAATCAGCTCAGTGTCTCTTACTTCCAACACTGTACAAGACACCTACAATGTTCTGTGAAATGGAGGATACAGCAGACCTGCACAGACAAGCGATGATACATTTCTTAAGATGTCATTCTTGTCACCCAGCTGATTTCATCACACCCATAAATAAAGAAACAGATTTGGATAATAGTCACACATCTGCTAAACTGATGCTATAAGAAGAAATCTCAAGAAGCCTAAATGTCATCATTTGCATTTTACAATTTGAAGCATAGACATGAACTGAGTGCTACAACACTAGGATTCTTGTGATGCATTACAACGTGGCGTCTCTACAAAGAAAGCTTACCAGCTCATCAGTATCCCAGCCCTTGCGTACTGCTCGTGCTGCCATCCAAACACACAGAAAAAATCAAGTTGGGCAAGCTGTTGCCAGGGAAAATATCGATAACATATCATTCCAAGTGCTAACACCCATCACACAATTCACTACAGCTGCACAGGACAGGATCACCAATTGTTGCAACAACTTTTCAGATTCAGGTTCTTCAGGTGTGGAGTTGATTGGGTCTTCTTTCTTGCCTTTGGTTCCAAAGTTTAGGTGTGGCAGAGGGGCAAACAGTAAAGTTCATCTGTGCATTGTGCTAGAATAGAATGCCATGGAATGAACTAGGCATCTCAAGAGCTGAGAAGCATTGAAGAGGAGCTGAAAGGGTCAAATTCATTCCTCCATTAAAGAAGAAGATGCTGCTTGCAATCCATACCAGCATCATGGTTTGAATTTTGGCTGCGTTGCTTGAACCTATTCCCAAGGCAATCCCATACAAGGAGTTCTCCATCCAGTACACATCTGTATTCAATCAACAGCAAGTGATTGATGAGCTCTCCTAATGGCAGTTTGGTATTGAGCACTGCTGGTTCTTGGCAAGAGCAGCAAAAGGGTAAACCAAAGTTCAGGTGAAGCATGATAAAAGGATGCTTGCCCCAGTCCAGCAACCACCACATTATTTGACAAGTCATTGTGCTAGATGAAATAAAGTTGGAGCATTTCCATCACAGCCAACTTCATGACAGATAACCACAAACACTAGGATAACCAGATGCATCCCCAAAGAAGCTGAATAGACTTCCTGATTGTCAAATTAGAAGTAGACAGAGATGATACCGCTCTGACTGAATGTGATCCTGAAGAAGAGGACCAAGGGCAGTGTTGTATTCTGAATGCTCCTTCCCATTGCTGCGGCACCAAGCACAATGCAGCTCTTACTTACCCAACATCAAAACTGGCAGGGCACAGGTGACCATACATCAATAAGAACCCCCTGACTTTCTAACCATGAACATCTAAACTCGGCATTTTCCCTCTTCATTAGTTCTCCAGCACTTGACATGAACACAATGCTCATGCATCTATAACTGATAAGTCAACTGTCTGTGGAATTTATATGCCAACCAAGGATCTGCAGCTGGGTAATGGCTAAGTAATTCACATAGGGTGGAATATACAGTCAAGCTCAGCACAGCAGAAAGTGCAATGTGGATGCAAATACCGGGACCAGAAGTAAAGATGGTCACCATCCTTATGCACTTGCATTCGATCACCATCAAATTTGCACTCCGCCACAATGCATTTGCCCCTCATCTACATTAAAAGGTTCCTCCATAGTTTAAGCACATCATTCAAAGACCTTTCACAAGTCTACCTTGAGTTGGAGTGCCGTTGGAAGCTATGTGACCAATCCAAGAGATGCCATTACAAGGAGTTTTACTTGCCTTCCAAATCCTTCAGCAAATTCTCATTTGATGGTAGAAATCTCTTGTGATGGCCTAACACAGGCCACCTAGCTCATTTGAAAACCTACTGCTTTGAGATGCAATGCTCACAAAACCCAGTAGATAATAGCTCATCTTTGCTTAAATCCCAACACACACTACAATTTGACTGCCTGATTTTCCAGACCAAGCCAGAGAAAAGGTTTACAGAGATCCAACCTATGCTTTCATCACTTCTGATGAGTACCTAAACCCTTTCATTGTAAACCCTAAACCCTAAACCTAAACCCTTTCATTGTATGCACAACTTCAACACTAGGGGAGTTGATCTCCTCTATGAACTTTAGTTGGGTGGTCAGATTAACAAGGGCAGGATGAGCTTACCGAATCCCAAACTGAATCAATGGAGGCAAAACGCTTAGAGTGTTGGCTCTTTAATGCTTTGCCAACTGAAAGTTCCTGCAACAAGTTTTCGTTACTGTTGTAAGTTACACAACACATAATGCTGCAGCATACCCCCACAGAAGTGAATGGAAACCATGGAGAAGAAACCAGGTTCCTCTGGTTAATGCACTCAGGTTGTAATCTCCAGAAGATAAACCCTAAACCCTTCACTCCATACCACCCCTGCTAGAAACCCATGTCAATGTGCGTTCATGGGAGAAAAGCATTACCTTGTGGATGAAGCAGGCACCAGGAGTGGCCAGTTGTTTGCAGACAAGTTCAAGATTGAAACAATGTGCCATCAGGGCATTGGCATCAGGGTGGAATGCATCTAGAACTATCTTTTCCCCGATACCTATCTTCAAATCTGCATCCCATTATTATAAGATTGCAGCTAATCTATAGCTGTCCACGCACTTAACTTACCAACAATCAGGAGGCATGCAACAACCAGCAAGGAAATCGACAATCGTCCTCTGCTAGATGGAGTCAACTTATCATTAACCAAGCAATGAGAATGGAGAATACCTTGTAGAATAAGGCGCACTATCCATTTAACTTGTTGGGCTGTAGTGCCCTTTGTCAAATCTCTCAAGATTAAAACCTTTTCTTCTCTGAGATTCCAACCCAGTTGCTTGCACCATATTAGTCTTGTGTTCTTGTTCACAAACAACATTGGATGGAGCCTTAACTGCTATGTACAATTACCTCTCTCTATCCTTAGTTATTTGTCAAAATTCCAAAAACCCAGCACTGGCATAATCCTGAACTGCCAAAGGTTGTGTGTTTAGGGTCTAGGGTTTAGGATCTGCAATAAGCTCGAAATAAGTTGTAAATCAAAATTTGGCTGTAGAAGGCTTGTTCAGAAAATGAGATAACAGAGATGCAAGAAAACAGACCTCAAAGAGCAGGTTGCAAGACGGTCAAGAAGAGAATGGAAGTCAGTAAGACTGATTGTCTTTGTTTGTTGTTGCTGCCTGATGCTCACTACCTGCTTATACCATCATTAAATTTAAAGCCAAGAATTCAATTCCTCTTGAAGAAAAAGAGCACAAGTGTCTGCTGACACAAATTTACTATTGCAAAGTAGATTTCCCAGATGTACTTCAACTCATTCAAGACTACTGTTGCTTTTGTTGTAATGAAGATCACTGATGTAGCTTCTTCTCTTGATGGAATTGGGGTTAACTATTTATTTGCCCACATCCCTTCTTGCAAAAAGAGTGGGATGCCCAATGGTGTCTGTCCATCAGCCTTTCAAATGCATGAATGCTGCTTAGACCTACTGACAAACAAAAGAAGGCAAGAGGAATGGGCTTATATGTGAATAAAAGAAAGAGAGGGGAGAATGTCAACCTTGGAAGCAATTACTGAGAGATCGCCTGATGCTGAACCAGCACTAGTTTTCCACATGAGTAATTGACGACCATCATTGGAGGTGGTGGCCAAACCCAGTACTTGCACCAAACATGATGCAAGTGCTGCTTCCTTCATTTGGTAATGCGGCCGCAATCTGTCCCTCTACAAATGCCATTCCCAAAAACACACTTTTGTTTCATTCAGAATCCAAAACTCGTGCAATAAGAGCTTTACCAAACCTTGACAACAACAATTTGAACAATCAACAATAAAAATTGGAGCAACGATGATGATATCCTCAGTAATGAAAAAAGAGAGAAAGAGGAGGAGAATAAGAGAGAATCGCTCCCTACTTTGGGTAGTAGAATACGCATGACAGCATAGACGTCTCCAGAGGCACGAGCTTGTTTGAGCAACGAGGAGAGCAAGGAGCGACGTTTGGGAGCGGAGGGAGCGGTGGCCATGGCTTCCAACGCTGCACTCACTTTGGCCCATTCCATACCCTTGTTTCTCTCTCTCTCTCTCTCTCTCTCTCTCTCTCTCTCTCGGGTTTTGTTTTGTTTTGTTTTCCAAGAATTCCGAAGCCAATGGGGGAAAACACCGGACACAAGAAAAACACAAGGAACACAAGAAAGAAAGAGGCGGATTCTTCACACTACTAGTGTATAATTCTCTTCTGCTTTTGTTTTGCTTGAAGCAACGATCTGACTTTCGAAGTTACAAGAAAAACTTAAACCTATTTGTGAGGTAAGCATTTCAATTCCATTGAAACAGAAAGCTCAACAATGCAAATTGGTTGATTGCGATCATGAGTTTGAAGATTGAGTTGAGGATTTGGGGGGGGAAGAAGCGTGATTTCGCAAGGCAGCAGCAGCAAGGACCAAGGAACGCTCATCTGCCCTTCCGTTCCCTTCCGTTCCCTTCCCTCCATAAAAGTCTTGTTCTGAATTTGGCGGGAAACACCGTAGCGTGACTTCCAAGACGCCCAAAAAGGACATGGAACCGCGCTCTTTGGTGTGTGCGTGTGAACACAGTTTGTCCGACGGTTTTTCTCCTTTTTCAATAACCGGCCGGGTAGGGTCTTTGTGAACAGATTCTTCCCCCTCCCCCCCCCCCCCCCCCCCCCCCC
>Ga0209611_10003480_pt1 | contig 27262 bp, 16 predicted proteins | sample S1TSphgellanicum_3_FD_187693 | JGI IMG/M metagenome (GOLD analysis project Ga0209611, IMG submission 187693) | Host-associated microbial communities from peat moss isolated from Minnesota, USA - S1T2_Fc - Sphagnum magellanicum MG (SPAdes) (version 2) | ecosystem: Host-associated > Plants > Peat...
CTTGGGTGTGTCCGGGTTTAGGGTTTTCCTTTTTCCGGGAGATTTTCCTTTTTTCTTTCGTTTGTTTTCTTTCTACCTCCTGATAAAACTTTTCCCCTGATCATTTTGCAAGATTTTGCTTGCAAAATGGGTTTACCAACTAGTCATATTACAAAAAAAAGCTTTGCAAATATTTTGTGCTACTGATGAGTGTGATAATGATTCTAAAAAATGGTGCTTCTTACTAAAGTGGATGGTCACCAAAAAACTGTGTGACACAAACAAGAATGTGACTAAAATGGGCGTGATTATAAAAGGGGTTTACTGTATTAGTTCTTTGCCTGCAAAGGCTGGCAATGTGACCCTTCAAATATATGACCAAATTTATGGCCTGATAGAGACACTGTCCAAAAAGAATCCTCTATTTGAGAGGGATGTCGAGAAGTAACTGCAGCGAATGTTCTACTGTTGTTGTTGTCACAGAATGTTCTGTGGTTTTTACATTCAGCAATTCAACTTGCATGTACATTGTGTACTCGGTATGAACTATGAACCTGCTTATAGCCTGACCATCCTAAGACTCAGCTGGGGGGGGGTCAAAAAGCCCAGCCCATACTTTACATACAAATTGAATGTCCTTTACCACAACCTTTGACTTGCTGTGCGGCACCTTGTGCCAAAGATTACTTCCCTAACCATGGATCAGTTGATACAGACCAGTGTTTTTTTTTGGTGGCAATTTTTCACATCTTGGTGAAATAAAAAACCTAGGAAGTTTCTGTTTCAGATTCCCTGTTTTTACAAAACAATTTGCAAAAAATCAAGAAATAAGTGTTTCTAAAGAAGAAATTGCTGCTTTCAACAGAACTTTTAATTTTGGGGTGTTTCATCACTGTCCTACAGTTTGGACAATTTTCTAAAACCGAGTCACTAGTAAATGATAAATCTTCTTGGAGATTCTTACCAATTGATATTAGTGCAGAAAACTGAAAAACATTTCCTCATCTAAACTCTTGTAAAATAGGTCAGAGATGATATTTGTACTATCAAGTGGAATTATATCCATATCCATAAATTAAGCAAAAGAGGAATTTTGACATTGTCTATCCCTGTTGAAAGGCAAGCTGCATAAGTTCACAGTTCAATTCACCCCTGTGAAATGGTGGCATAAAGATGTAGCCTAACCTTTATATCTAGCTACTGCACAGTGCATACTGCATAAGTTGGTGAGCAGAAGATGCAACGGGTTGAGGCTGGAGACTGGAGGGTACTTGGACGATGTAGGCTAACTTGGTTGGAATAATTTTCATAAGAATGTGTCTATAGCAAAGATAGAACCGGAACACCCGCTGGCCACAGCCTGCCATCCTTCCTTAGATGAGCCTGTTTTACTGACTTTGTCTTTCCATGTGCACTTTGGAATCCACCTGCTACTGAGTGTAAACCTGGGCATTCTTTAATGTAACAGGGGTATATTCGGCAAAATAACAATGGTAGTGTGCATGGGTCTTGAAGGAGTACTCCCCTGGAGAGAATGCAATTTGTTTGCTGAATTCTGAACCACCACTGGTTGTTGTTTTCAGACATGATGTTTTGATGTCTCCCCACCAGCTCAAGACTTTTCAGTTTCTCAGGTATGTTTACAGTAGGCAAAACTAGAGGGCAAACTGGATGGCAGAGATGATCTAAGGTTGACAGGCCCATAATTGTGCAAAAACAGAAAAATCAGAATGAATCATCTGAAATGGCAAGTGAAATAGGGTACACAGAGGCATACTAGAACAAAGCTAGCACTTCAGTTTACAGGTTTAGTTTCCATTTGAAACAGAACAAAGCCAGAAAATGGCTCAAACTGGCGCCGTAGGGCCCATTACTACACGTAACTCCACGTCATATTTGCTGGCCTCATCCAATGGTTGGGATGCTGAAACTGGCCTGGACTATATACAGTGTACTATCAAGTCTATGGACTCTTCCAAGGGCTTACTCGTCAAGGGTGCAGGTTATGGACTGGGTAACCAGCAAGAGGACACTGCTTACCAGACATAACCTTCTCTTTAGAGGTTTGAAACCAACTCAATAACCCTCATGTTGGTGGATGAAAAGTTTCAAAATCTTCTTGTAGATGGACGAAAAAACATATAACCCTCCTCTCCATGGACAAAAATCCATAACCATTCTCTGTCTGGATGATGTATGCAAGAAAAAAAGAAGAGGGAGAGTTCATCCATCTTCAGAAATGAGGGGAGGGCTAGTCAGAAGCTTAAAACCTCTGAACAGAAGGCAACGTGTAAGGTAAAGCTCCAGGCTTGTGGCATTTTCAAAAATAGATTGGGCTAAGACAAGGTGGTCGTTGAGTCCAATCTCACATTTTGGGAAATGACCCTCACATGTCGTCTTTAACCATTGGAATGCACTGGGAAAATGTTATCACAAACCTAAACATACATAGACCACAAGGCTAAAGAAGGGAGGGTTCTTACATCTATTCATTAAAAGCGAGAAATCTTATATTGTTGTGCTTGTAAATGATTTAAGACTTTACATTCTGTGTAAGTGTTTAATATCCATCTATGTTTAAGTGTAAAATAAATATATTTATATAATTTTATGTGGCCATACAAAACAATGGAAGTGTAAAAAAAATAATTATATAATTTTACACAACTATACGTAAAAAATTGTAAAAAATGTGATTTCTACTTGGCGAGGGGGGGATTTTATAATGTTTTTGGCAATAGGTTAACCAAATGGCCCATTGCAATGAATAAATTATTATCAAAACATTTGTGCTTGGGATGCACCACAAGTTATTAAATTAATTAATATGAATTACAAGTACAATGAGTACTTAAGCTCTTGTAATAGCTCCAATAAGTAGTACTCAATAATAAATGAGTGAAATTCAAGTTGTATTCAAGCAATGGTTGGGGCAAAATGTGCATTTAAGATATTTTTTGAAATAACACCACCATAGTCCTATATTGATAGAAAATGCTAATCTTTGGGGATATAAAATATCATGATTTTTTTAAAGGGCCAATTGCAAAAAAATAAAATTGAACTTTGGGATGCATTCACAATAAATTGATATGGATTTGCAACAAGATTGGTCATTAAGGGTATATGGTATATACACATACATGGCCCAAAACATTTTACACAGTAAATGTATTTGACAAATATTTATTCTGGCTTTGTGTAAGTGTCATTTTTTTTTAATACAAAACAATAATATAAGTGTAAGTGTGAAAAGTTCAGACGTGTAAATGTAAATGATTTACACTTACACATGATTTACATTCTGTATATATGACTATTGACACTTGCACACACAACACTAGATCTTATCCTTTCCTTTCTAGGGTGTGGTACACCTCCAAATACACCTAGAGAAATATGTTACCCTTACCTCTCTAGGGTGTGGTACACCTCCAAATACACTTAGGGATGTTCTCACAGCACTTTACATGTACTTTTTGGTGCACACTCATCCTATGTGTACCACCATCAATTTCAGGCTACTCACCAATAGAGCCAAACCTCTACAGAGTACCGCACCCTAGCTATGGCAAATGCAACAGGTTACAGCATTCATGTTTTGGAAAATGTAGGGTAAGGTGGACTACGTGAGCAGCAGTAAGAAATATGTACTGTATTGCAATGGTCAAGCCCTGCCCATTCTGTTGGGTAATGCACCAGGCAAGTGCATTAGGGTGAACGTGGTAATGGGCATGAGACCATTCCATGACATTGAGGGACCTGTTGTGGCAGATTCAACAAGTGAAAAAAAATAATCTCATGTTCAACAGAGATTTTGGTCACTATTTTGAGTGTATGATCATCATCAAAGATTATGTCACACGATGTGATCAAGAAAATGACATAATCTGCCACACCAAACTGTAATGTCTTCAACAACAGACATGATGGACAAACAGAAATGAGCCAATGCCAGTGCTTTCAGAAAGCGGTCTAATGGTTCTCTCTGTTCAAGCAAATGACCTGAAACTTGACTCCTGTCCCTTGAACTGGTACTGCCTCCCCTAACTAGACAAATCTGACCTTCAGATTTCTTCTCCAAAGGCTATTTAATAGTGTGGTGTGATCTTACCAAGGGTGTTATGCGAGATTCTATGAACATTTCCAGAAGTCTATTGTACAGAATCCTGAACTCAAATTTACAAATTCTGGATAGGTGCCCAGGTGATAGATGTCAGCTGATTTCAAGCTCATTAAACGGACATGCATGGAATTCAGGAGGGTATTTTTTTGCTGTGGATGTCTGGCTTTTGACGGAACTTCAGTGACTTGAGGATAAAACCTTGTTGGGTGATGATGCAAGAGAAAGACATCTTAGTGACAACAAAATAGGATGATCATGGACGATCCTTTGTTCAACCTCCCTGGGAAATGTGGCAACAGTTTCGCTCGAACTTGGTCAAAGGGCAAAGTCGTGGACTATGAAAGGACAAATGGTTGAATAATATTTTTTAGTAGATGGAAATAAACTAGTAGAAATATTCAATAATGTGATTTGATGATTAGTTTATCAGTCGATGAATCATGATTGGCATCCTGAACTTTAGAACCATGTACTTTCTCATTTTAGAAGTCACTAATTTTATCGTGAATTTTTAGAAACTTACCTATATGATTTAAGCTTGAAGAAGGTCTTTCCTCTATGTGTTTAGGCAATAAATTAGGTCCTTGTTGAAATGGTTGAAGAAACATTTGTGCGTGTTGAGTGTTTGTGACTTCATTCAATTTTGTGAACCATATGAGGTCCAGTTGGTGAGTGCAGGGAGTAGCCACATGTCATGTGTGGGTAATTGTCCACCAATGCCACTGGCCCCCCCTTTCTTTTTCCATCCCACCAGCTAGTAGCCTAGTTGATGGGATGGAAAAAGAAAGGGCGGGCCGGTGTTTAAGTTTTCATCCATTTTCATCGGTTTAGGCCTTAGGAGTTCTTAAATTTTTTCTTAACATTCTTCTACGTTGGCCTTGAGAACGTGTTCTCAAGACTAGTAGGAACGGTTTCCATAACCTTGACCTTAGCACATGTTTGCAGTTTGAGTCATTGTGCATTACTTGTTGGTGGGAAACATAGAAAGTCATGGTCCTATGTTGCTGAAATGAAATATCATTCATGATTCTCAAGGCATGTTTTAAGCTTGATGAAAATGAAAATTGCAGTTAACACTATACATGGTGGAACTATTATTGAAAACTTTATCTCTCATCTTCCATTTAGACCGTCTAAATTAGGGTTAGTCTAGGCCCTACTTTTTTGAGTGCAGTTGTATCTTTTGCCATCGCCAAGCTTAAACTAAACCTCGTGCGGCAAGATTTATCTCTGATCTTCACTTCAGACTTTCTAAAGCATGGGTCCTAGTCTACCTTACTTTGAGTGCTATTATTGTATTTAAATTGCATCACGAAGCTTGAAACTTAACCTTTCACTTAATTGAGCGTCCATCAATTAAAACAAGTCACATGTGAGGAGAATGTAGAAACAAATATGAGTTCTACAAATACAATTGACCCCCAGAATCTCTGTTTGGGAAATGCAAACTATTACATATCTATTCTTTTTGACCTTTAAACACAAGCCTTCTAGCCATGACACAACCACACTACTTTGATATTGTAACCCTTCCTTATCTCTTAACGGGGTGTTCCCATTCTCATTGGTACCAGTTCCAGACATTCCCTAGCTTCCAGACTTTGTGTACTTGGCTGAAAATTTATGAGCCCGTGGGCAAATGGATACATTATACCTCTGATATATTTAGATCCTGCTATAATCCTTTCTGGACCGCATTATCATATGTTTCCTGCAACCCTCAATTAATTTCAAGTTCATACAAACTTGTAAACATCCTGTAAATGTACAGCTTAATTCCATTTTTGTGTTTGGTAGTCCTCATCGTTTGTGACTTTGGTTATCTCTTCAAATTTACATGTTCAAGTCCTGATATTAAGCTTATTTTTAAGTTTAAATCATAATGTGGAATCTTTACATATCATATGCCATTGATGTTCAGATTGTAAAGATTCCTCTACAATCACATGCTTAGAATATTGGTTTTCCCCAACTGATTAATTATCCATTTGCAAGACCGGACAATGTTTAGTGCGGTCAATCATAAACACGGTCTTGTGCAATTCATGTTCAACATTGGTCTCGATTCTCACACAATCTCTGTCTAAAAGGTGTTTAAAATTGTCATGATGTAAAAGTTAAAACTTGGTGTAAACAAGGAAGTTGTTGAATTATCCACATCATGGGTAGAAGGTATACGGATACAGTACTGTGCAAGATATGCTATGGCTTGCTCCCTTTTCTTCTGAAATGAAAATGATACCATATTTGTCCATTAATGGCATGCTAGGGCGTATTGAATAATCAATGCATACCATGGAGGAGCTTCCTTTGTCTTGGACTTAATTCTAGGTGCTTAATTAGCCAGGTGACAAGTAAATTCTAGCAGCACAATTTACCATATAAGGCTCATTTAGGTGCTTAGCTCACGCATCTTATACTGGTTTAATATGCAGTTGTTAGAAATAAATCTTGGGTTAACTCAATCACCTAAGTACAATTTTAAAGTAGTTTAAAGTGTCAAAACTAAATTAGTCTAAAGTGTTTCAGGAAGTTTTGTGTCGATTTGAATGATTCACTTTGATTCTAGAGGCCAATATAACCACACAAAGTCTCAAATTATGATAAGCAAGTAAGAAAAAATTGTTCTAGTTATATCACTACAAGAGAATGTGGTTTTTTTCACACAACAAGTTGTGGCTCATGTGCTCATGAGACCTGTGAAGTAATCTTTGTGGTTTCATCCATTTCAATGTACAATATGTGGTGTTTATTGTGGCATATATTATATATTGAAATGGAAATTTGACAATAGATAATGACACGTATTACATTAGGATGAAACCAATTTTGGACGTCAGAATTTGAAACTAGTCTAAACTAACGAATTCCCTACCAAAGTCCGACATAGTTTGCAAGTCATGGAACAACTTGTATTGAATAATTGATAATTTGACAAAGCTGCCGCTGAGCAGGCAGCTTACTATATAATTCCATGGAGATCTCCAAAGAAACAACATGATGAGATCAGCTCAAGATGCTAATTATCACCGGACTTCAGATAATTGTACGAGCTGAATTTATATGCAGTTAGTTAATAGCAGTTGAAAGCAAGCAAGCAAGCATTTGTAGAGCTCTAGCGGCGGCTAAATTATTTATGAAGTACTTAGTGTGAACTAGACGTTGTTCTACAACCACAGAGCTCCCGCTTCCTTGAGTTGAGGAACAAGGGTACCATTGATGTGAGCGGCCATGACACGGTCTAGACCTCCTAACAGCTTCCCTCCAACAAACACTGCTGGCACCGGCCCCTGCGAGTCGGCCCCTAGCAGCCGAAGCAGCGCCTTCTCTAGATCAGCACCCCCGCTTTCTTCGTCCAGCTCGTGCACTGTGGGCGCGACACCCAGATCGCACAACAGTCGTTTCACCACATGGCACATACAACACCCGCTCTGACTGAACACCACCACGGCATTCGCCGCCGCCAGTTTCTGTATTCTATTCATTGCGATCGCCGCTCTCTCCAGTCCTGCTTTCTGATGCTTCTGCATATCTCTGTGTAATATATTCTCGACACGAAGAAGAAGAAGCTGGTTGCAGATTTCCGAGAGGAGCTGTAATTTCTTTGCGGGATATCTTATAATTGGCTCAAAGACCGCAAATTGCAACTGCTCCGTTCACTACCGCCTTTCACAGACTCCTAGCTGCTTACAAGTTATGAAAGACCCTTAGCTCAACTTTATGTTCGGTTGTTGGCAATTGGAAATTTTACTCTGCCATGTAGCTGCCAACGTATATCGATGTCGAGGTTTGGACCTGCGTCCTGATCAGGAAACTACGATTTAATAAGTACTCCAGAGGATGCAATAATTTTAATTGTAGTGTGCCTTATTATAGCTACAGTTTTGAAAGAGCTAATATGCACCTTTTATATACCACAAATGCATAACTTGAATGACAACATGGAAGTATGGAGCGTCTTGAAGTTCTTCCAACAACAATGCCTGAGGCAAACAATTTGCTGAGCACTTAATCTAGTGACGACTACTGCATTCACAAACAAACTGTGCACTGAATTCCATGCAACAGGACCTCTTTGATCTAAGTCTCTGATCTGTTCCTGCAGTCGGTCACGTCACAACGTTTATGCCTCTTCTTGTTTCTTCCTGGTTTACTCCTCTATACTGTCGTCTGTTTCTACTTGTCAGCTGGGGCGATCTCTCTCTCTCTCTCTCTCTCTCTCTCTCTCTCGCTTTCCAAGACTCGTCGAGTGTGGATTGCAATTTGCAAGTCGACTGATGCATACGAAGATTATAAAGCCCGGAGGCGTCGGAGGAATTAGGATCAGCTGGCATACCTGACAGACAAACCACAGTAACCCACGCCGCTCCTTGCTGCAGCTGCCGCGCCGGCATTTGTCGGGCCCGTGACTGCGCCTCCGTGTTCATCAATTGTCATACACCATCATGTCAATCTCTCTGGCGCACCAACACCTCCACACCGCACTACCACTCAGCTCTGCCGCCGCGCACCTCCAGCTCCTTATAATTCCCTTCCACCACCAGCTGCCAGTAGTTGCAGAACGCGCTCTAAGTTGTACCACAGAGCTCTATTATTAGTGCCAAGTCTCCCTGCACACAAAATCAGACCCCCCAGCTTCTGCCTCTAACCCAGCAAAGCACGCGGAGATATTTCCCAGTGTATTCGGAAGGTACCTTACGTGCGTGAACATCCCTCGTAGAAATGAGGAGGGACATTACGGCTACTCCATCACAGTGGGATGGATCTTACCTGTAGGGTACAGCCCCAGGCCACTGGCTTTACTGGAATAAGGGCCAGTGCGATCGGTTCAATTCCAGTAACTACTGCGGCCAAGGGCTTACCAAGTGCAGAGACCTGGGACGATTTGATTTTTAAAATTTTGCCCCTAATTTAAAAAGAAAAAGAGGGGTGTTTTGAAATCTGAATACCCTTTGGAGCAGGTGTTCCGCTTTTTGAAAACGCCCACAAAACAGTTGGGGGAGTGAAAATACACTCTGTAGCAGTGTAGTGTAAATTCGACTAATTTTGCTAATCTTTTGTTAAATTTCACAGAATTTGACATAGAGAACATGGGAAAAACAACACATCTCTGTAGCATGCCCTCTAATATTACCCTAACAAAATCACAGCATATCTTTATGCCTACCTATAAGTTTACTCCGACTTTTAAGGAGTAAGAATCAATGTTGGGTGGTTATTAGAAACTGCACCAAACTCATCTGGGTATGAGGCAGATTCTTACAATTTATAATCATGATTCTCAAACAGTCAAATTCCTGACCAGTTAGATGAAATATATAATCATGTTTATCAAAGAATTGAATACCTGATTATGATGAATAATTGTCACTCTCAGTTTTTTTGAAATAATCAAATAATCAACCAGAAAACCATGGATTCTTTCATGAAACCTCGCAATCCTTTGAGAGTTCTGAAGTAATTGGAATTGGTCATTCTTTGATTCTGATATTTTCGAATATTTGAATCTAGCAGGTTTTTATTATGATATTGTAAATACCCAGAACTTGATATTACTAAAACAAAATCAAAGAATCACCCAACACTGGTAAGAACCCTCTCATGCTCAGGCTACTTATGTTTAAGCTCATAATAACCTTGGCCTTGTGCTTTCATTTGATGGGTAAAGCCCAACAGGTGTGGGACATTCACAAAATGAAAGTTAAACTTAGCTACTGCCTAGTCATAGGCTGGGCCTTATTGTGCATATGCCCCCTCCACCTTGGGGCTTTATCCTACGCTAAATGCATGCTGCCCTCCTTGCTGCTTCTGAGGCCCTAAGGGGTCTTAATGGGAATAGGTTTCAAAAAGAAAAGACTCAAAAGGAAGGGCTTGAGTAGTTGGGGGAACTAGTTCTTTTTAATGATTGACCTTCATATTCTATCTCTGTAGATGAAGAACAAGAAATAAAAGAAAAGGAGAAAGAAGAAAAGAAAAAGTTAATCATAGATTTGTTTTAGGATGGCATCTCGAAAGAAACTTAAACATCAAGATATCAATTAACACTGGTTAGCAACAAATGAACATTTAATAGACAATTGCAAACAAATGTTCTAACTGTTCACAAGATTAATGCAAAGTGAGGGCAAATGATTATCATATGTACACCCCCTCTTGAACATATGCTTTTTGTTAGATATCACCATATAATGGATTGTGTTTTAAGTGTTCAATTTTTTTGCACTCTTTCGCATGTTTAGATTTAAAAGAGTTTAGTCTTGGTGAACATCAACACTTTGAATAAAAATTTCAGAACTACCATTGACAGCACCCCATCCCATTTTTGTGCTGTATGCACATCTTTATGCTCCATAAAAGTGGGGGTGAATAATTTTTTTGGCCAATTTTTTTTGAACAATATGTATATGTTTAGAAAAGAATGTCTCTCACATATACAATACCAACATCTGCAATATAACATGGGCTTAGGGTTTAAGGTTTGTTTGCAATATTTATATCATTTTCATCATATATCTATTGGTCTACATGTAATACTTTCATATTGATATATGAATGCACTTGCTTTGTGCGCAATACTTTCATGTTTTTTATTGTGATATTGGTGTGATTGTTTGTAGACTTGGTTGTGGGGTCTAAAGGTGATTCTCATGAAGGTGATCATGGAAAAGTACCATTCAAAAATGAAATGGAAGATGTTGAATGGGTTTATGAAGGGTCAAGGTGGATTTGCAAGGCTGATTTCATGCATTACATCAATTAAATGGTTGCTTCATTGAAATTTAAGCAAAACATGTGGTTTTTGCATGGAGGTGGGTAGATCTTTGTGCCCTATTCAACTTGGGGGGTCAATGTGATAAGACCATTAATCCATAAATGTTTGTATCATGAGCAACCCCAAGCTAGCAAGACAAAAAATCAATTGGTCAAGTCACTTGAAGAAAGTTTAAACTAAATGGGTTCAACTTTAGGTTCAAGTTTGTTGGGCCCCAATTAACCTAACATAGTTTTGGGTAATTGTAAGTAGCTAGATAATGGAGTTTTGGGGGGTTGATCTTGGTCCTTAGGGCAAGACGTTAGGGAAAAGCTTATCCGAGATGGACTAGGATAGGTGGCTTGGATAGGATAAGGTAGGGGCTAGGCTAGTCGAATCAGGTTAATATAGGGTTATCTTGTCTTACTTGGTTTAAATTTATTAGGTTAGGGGGTGTGGCTATGGTGGAGGTGGTTTCTAAAAAGGCATTAGGAATTAGGGTTAGGTCAAAACAACAACCATGCTTCTTTTTCATTACTAAAAGGGGGTGGAAGAAAGCAGTGTCGATCACTCTTCCACCTCCTAGGATGATGAGCAGTTTGTGAAGGGGTGAAAGAAGGTGAGGATGATGATGATGTTGAAAGTTCTAGGCTAATAGGGGGCTGGATACATCATCAGGCGAAATGGTAAGGAGGAGGGGGCTACTGCATCATAGGAGGATAAGCTCCCAAGGTACACCCCCCAAACAAAGTAGTGGAAGTGGAGGTGGAGGCTTTTTTTTGTTGGTGATGGTAGTTGTTCCAAGAGGAGCTTTAGGCATTGCTCCATTCAAGAGTAGCCAAGAATGAAGGTACAGGGGCAGTTATTTGGTGTAGGAGAAGGAGGGTAGTAAGTAGGAAGGAAAAGAAGAGGAGGGAGTGTGAGACCAAGAAAAGAACTAAAGGTCTACCCTCTTGTGTGAGGAGGAGAAGTAGGAAAGGAAGAACATCAGCTAGGAGAAGCTTGGTTAAGTAGTGATTGCAATTAGGACTATGAGTGGAGGGGGGGAGGAATGAAATAAGTAGTGAGAAGGGGTAAAGCTACTGGTAGGAGGAGAGTATTTTGCTATGTGTGATTAGGAACTTGGCTAGGTAAGAGATCACTAGCTAGGAATTAAAAACTTTCATGTAACTTTTTATTTCTTTTTTTGTTGAAGGTTTGTATTGAAAATGTTGGATTCCAATGGATGTATGTTTATATGTGATTCTGGTTGTGATTCCTTATGTAGGGTTTTAGTTAATAGTAGCTAGAGTTTGAGTTAGTGGTGTGGAAGTGAAACGGGTTGCTATCTAGATCAGACAAGGCATGAGGGATTAAATTCCCTTTAGGGGAATAAGAAGTTTGCTAACCAACTATGACACCCCTTGAATGTTGTTCAACGGGTAGGGGGAAGTGGCCTAGAGTAGGGTGTTAGGGGAGGGTTAATTTTGTGCCTAACAAAATTCAATGTGTGCAAGAGGTTTAATGACCCCATTGATAAAATTAGCTTTTTAATAAATTGTTAAAATTCATTCACATTCTTGCATGGGGTGTGGGGTTCATCCCATGTAATGTTTTTTCACAAATTGAAAAGGATGATGATTTTGTTGAAATAATTTCAACAAGTTGCCTATGTAAAGCCTTTCAAAATTGCATTACATGTTTAAAATTAGAGGTCAAAATCCACTAAGGACAACTTGAAGAAAGAGATATAAGTGATATGCAAATATTATGCATTGGAAATGATTTGCGACTAGTAAGGTTGCAAATATTTATAAGTTTTTCTTAAAAACATTATTTCCGTCTTCCAATGGAATCATGACATTAATTTGTTTGTTCGTTTAAGTTTTATGATAGATGCCCCATCTCATCATGGCCCCATATGAAGGTATTGCAAAAACTTGATTCACTATCATTTATGTCCCATTACATCATGATTGGTCCATTGTATGAAATATCCGTAGGGTAATTATAGAGTACATTATCCTTTTTTGGATGTCACAAGGTAGAAAACTAGTACCTCTTACTATGGCAATGTCTCTTAATTTCAATTAATAAGCAAATTTATAACATGGGATTCATATTCATAGTATATGTTGTTATAGGAAGCTAATACCAAAAAATAAAAACCAAATGAGCATCTTTTCATTTTTGAAGGTCTTTTAAACTTCTATTTCATCATGTGTCAAAGTCCATACACATTTTTAAATGGACTCATAACTCTTGATATATTAAATCAAATATTTTATGGTACTTTACCATAAGTTGTATGACTAAAATGAAAATAAAAATTCTTATAGGGGATGTAATTGCAAATGGGAGTAGGCATTTAGGTACTTTTAAAAACCCCAAAATTGTGGGGATTCATTAAGCCATTTTCAATGTGAAAATTTGGAATTTGATGGAAGTTTCTTCATTTGAAGTATTCAATAATGTATTAGGAAAAGAGGGCAAGAAATAGTTCTTGCAAAAAAATGATTTTAGGTAGACATGTTTATTGTGAAAGTGTTAATAGCACTAAAAAATAGTGCAAAATGGGCTCTTATTGTGCCACTTTTAGTCCAACTTAGCTTGCAACTACCCTGCATGAGTGTTGTTTCATGTATTTTCATTACCATAAAAGGAATGTTTCATTGCTTGAAGCTAGTTGAACATAAATAATTAAACATAATACCTAGTTGATGCATAATGTAATACCTTCATTTATCATTGATGGCATCATGACCTTAGTGGATAGGAAGGTAGAAGGTTTAAGCAACTATCAACTCCATGTGTATTCCAATATCTTCACCTATCACCAATGACATTGTGACCTTGGTAACTAGGTAGGTTTGTGGGGTGGGGAGGGGAGATCATGCAATACCTTTATTAATTGTTGGTGGGATTGCAACCTTGGTGGGTCTTGCAAATAAGTTAGGTTGGTCAATAAGTAAGTAGGAGTGGGTTAATGGTTATAAAGTAGGCTAGGGTGGTGGGGGTGTTTCGTAGGTAGGGACAAGGTGTTAGGTAGGTGGGTGTGGTCAAATTTGAAACAAATAGAAAAAAAAAAAGGTTTATAAGGAAAGATAAGGTTCAGCCAAAAATGTATTAATTTGTGTGATTAACATATGGATAGGAACCAACAAAAAAATCAGTGGCCATCCAACTACATACACCCCTAACTAATGTAGTCATGAGGGCTAATTCACTTTGGCCCAAAAAAAAAAAGACATGTGAGAAATGGAATTTGGAGGCTCTAACATAAAATGGAGATGTTCATACCATTGTTGGTATGGCATCTCTAGTCTCATCCTAAAATATAGGTTTCAATGAGAATGAGATATCCACTGAACATTAGTATTCTGAAAAAAAATACAAATTAGGTTTAATCCATGTTATAGATGTTGTGACCAGAACAAAATGTTTCTTTTTCAAGAATCTTAAGGACATTAAGTTATGCACCAAATTTAAAAATGCACAAATTTAAAATTGAACCATCCTTTTGTTTATTGTAACATATAAAACGTTGAATAGCTTTTTTTTCAGTTTAGAAAAAGCCTTTGAATAGTTGAAATCAGATTTTTAAGTAAGAAAATGCAAAAATTGCCAGAAAAAAAAGACTGGTCGACACCAGTTTTTCCCTTTCTTCTATTCATGCTCAGAATGTTTATTTCATAGTCATTCAGCATATCTGGGTCATTGTTGAGTCATGTGCCTTCTTCTCACCAATTATCCAATTCCAATTTTGACAACCACATAACTATCAAAACATAACCTCCTCACCCTGAAAATTTTAGTGTAGTGTAAAGCCCTAGTCTCACAGGGTGGGGACATTCTGGAAATGAGAGACCAGCTAGGAAGAGTCAGATGTGAAGTCCAGCCCCCCCATCTTGGGAATGTTCCCCAACTCTGGGCTTTACCCATCATGAAGCACAAGACGAAGGTTACCTATCATCAAAAAATACATAGATCACAAGGCATAGGAAGGGCATGGTTGTTACATCTACTTCTCAAGAGTAGGAGGTATCTTAGGCCTCCAAGTAGGTATAAGATCCCTCTGACTCTTTAAGGAGGTGTAATAGCCCTCCCCTATTCTAGGAGGGATATTCATGAAAATAAGGTGCCCTCCAAAATACATGAAGATATCTATTGGAAAGCTTTTGGAAGCCCTGTTGCAGATAATTTGTAGTCTAAAATTGACACAAAGAGATGAATGGCTCTTGGAAGGTCCTGTCTTAAACTACTGCAAGGTTTTTTGCTTTGTGTTTGATAGCTTTTCTGTGCACTAAAAATGTGTTGGTAAATTGAAGAGACCATTTTCTATTGGTGTGCAGAGCTCCTAACATGTGCATGCAGACAAGTAGGGAAGAAAACCTTAAATTGGTAGGTGTACTTTAAGCTGGGCAAGGCCAGGCTTCCCTAATTTACAGGCCTGTGTCCTTGGGCTACTGCCTTCAGGGCTGTGACCCTCATAATAGGGAAGGTCCTTTGGAGCAGTTTTTCCGCCATACAGAAGGCAACAGCAAGAGCACCTGAAAGTTGTCATCCTTTCTGCAGAGCAGGACCAACAGAAAGCTATGTTTAGGGCAAGGACTCTTGTTGCCGAGCCATCAAAAGTCGACAACTTCTTACAGATCAGGACCAACCGAAAACTATGTGTAGCATAAGCACCAAGCACAGGGTCACTATGTGGTTGGTAAGGCCAGCAGATGGGGGAGTTACTAGAATAAGGTGTCTGCCTGAGGCAGCATCATTCTGGTAATGTACCCATCCAAGGTACTTACCACACACGTAATGACCATGTCAGACAAGGAAGAAACATCCACAGGCCCTTAAGAAATGTAAGAGCCTTGCCAGAAATGGAACATCACCTCCCGACATAGGAGTGAATCTTACTGATTTGGTTTAAGGTGCCATCCAACTACACTACAAAATCTCTGACAGGTCGTTACCAGAACGAGAACCACCTATTTGTTGGCATCATTTGTTGATGTGAAAAGGGGTGTGGGAATGGGTAGGCTTCAGGCTTCAGGTACTAGTGGTAAGAAAAGTGGGGAGAAAAAAGAGGGGTGAAGGCTTTCTTGCAAGGGGTAGTTGGTATGCCACTAGGTCCCCACAAAGTACACCCTTTGTGAATTTTGTTCACAAAACTCTCCTTAAATAATGTTGCATTCCGCCTGTGCATGATTTATAATTTTTTATGCACATTAGAGATATCTGCAAAGTAAGAAAAACACAGCACCAGTACCTCTTGTTTGGTCATAAAGGGGGTGAGATTTCTGAAAACAACAGTGTGCTCTTGTTATATTGTAACATATAAATTTCATTACTTTGCAGACAACAATGAACTTAGAAATTGAAAGAGAGCTTAAGGGATGAAAGAAGGGCCAAAAGGGGTCACTTTACGGATATTTCTATTTGCTCATACATTGTTTCATTCTTGAATAATAAGCCTGAAAGTCATTTCTTACACTCTTCATCCATATAATTTTCTTTCCTAATAAACTATAACATATACCATTCCATCCCATGTTTGATGTTCATCCACACAATAGAGACATGAGGTACCCACCTTTAAAGGCAGCTAATAGTGGCAACAAGTAGTACAGATAGTGGTTACACGCACTATTTCCAGCACTATTTCCATAAAAAGTTTAAATGTGCATAACAAAGAATACACTTGACATTGGAAGATGATTTGTAAATACATGCAAAGGTATTGAAACAAATTATGTAACACCATCAAGCTTTGAAATGGAAAAATAATTTATCAAAATTGAGTCCAACCATAAATATTAATATCCATATGCCCAAAACCATTACTACAAAGCACCTTTATATTTCAGAGACTTCATACCACAAAAAGTGATTCCCACAATGTTCAACCAACTGCTACTTTCATGATCCCCATGCTTATAAATTCATCTCATATGCCCAATTCAATTTGTCTTATTTCCTCCACCAATGGTTTGAAAATACAAATTCAACAACAATCATTGGCCATATGATGAACCAATCCCCTTGTTGCACTTGAAGAAATTACACAATGTACAAAACAATCACACTCCACTAGGCCTGGCAAATGGAAGGAAATTATGGCAAAATAAGAACACATAATAAACTTTCATGACTCTTGTGTGTTGTATTTAGTTCTTTCCAACAACTGCCAAGTTGTGAAAGCTCAAAGGCACTTCAAAGGCATATCACTTTGTTATTAGAATATCCCACCCCTTTCACCCACCTAAACCACATGACAAAAATATTTAATACTTAATTAATCCAAACAAGAAATTGGTGATCAATCATCACATATTCATTGACAACTTGACACAAACTAAACATCAACTACATGTTTATAGGAGATTGTTTTTGTAGAAATTTTTTTAAATTCTTTATAAATAGGGAATTAAAGTGAACAAACTTGCACTGCAAGAATTCATGTTCTATGCAATCATTTCATTACCAACTTGTGGTCCATAACAAATAAAACAATGATTATGAAACATGTTTTCAATTGTTCATCTTACGCAATAACATTATTAGTCATAATTTTGTGGGTTTTACAAGTAATGAATAAATCATGTAACTTATATGATATAAAATTTCCATCTAGCATTTTATGCTCAATATTTGTTGATATTCCAATCTACCAAATAATGTTTAGTTAGCTGGTTTTAAGTATCTCCATGTCTGATTTATAGTTTAAAAATCAACTATGAAATGATGTGGAACATCATTTTAGGTGAAGTGGGAAGTAAGGTCTATGATGTTCATTGAATCCAATTGGAACCTAAATTTTCTAGGAAAATAATGATTGTTGTATTTAAGTGAATACATGCAAGGTAGTACTAACTTGGAGCAGCAAGAGCACTCTTTGTTAGAATTCTCTGAATTTATCAGAAAGCCAAGTCATGTAAGAGCAATCAAACTACCTATTTGTAGAAGTGTCCTTTGGTGGGGACAAAAAGGCGGAAGGTTCATGCCAGTACTTGTTTTGACCACATGGCCTCTAGAAAAGTGTAGCCAGAATTGAAGAAAATTAACAAAGGAGGGACAAAATTCATGTCAATGTTTAGATCAACTCCTGGCATCCTTGAAACTAATGTATGTTGTACTAGTGAAAAAGAATAAATTTGCAACAGCAGCAATTCAAGTTTCTCCAGTTTCACTACACCGCCACCATCATCACCCAAGTCCACGAAAATACAAATCCCATGATAATTTTTAGGTGATCATATTGGAATTAGAATAGTACAATAAAAAAAAAACTTGATAGAAGAGAGCTTAGTCAAAATGTCGAAGATGCTGAAAGATTTTCACTTCGTGACAATTCAATTACCCACACTAAAAACACTATGAATAATTGTGTACATAGCCTTAGTGATGCATGTAACCCTTTAGCTTTCACTATTGTTGTAATAATGAGTACATCATTTGAGTCTACAATGGATTGATGCGAGTTCACTTCCTTGGGCAAAAGTATATATATATATATAGGATTATGTCTAATAGGAGTTCAAAAAAAGGATTGTCTAATAATAAAAAGTTTGCATAGCCCAACTTTGAGTTTTTATGATATTTATTACATTACAATCATAGCGTGTTGTTATATGCCTATAATGTTGCATTATGAAAATAAAAGTATCTAATAATAGGACATGGATACCATACAAATGACATTTTGAGTCTTTTGAAAAAAATATTTTAGTTGTTTTAACTTTAGTTTTTTTTTAAACGAATCAAAAGGAATATATTAAGTGATGCAACTGATTTCAAATTTGTTTCATGAATAAATAATACATATTTCTATGTATTGTTCATTGGATGCACTTATTACATTATAAGCCATATGCAATTTTTTGAAAGTTCTAAAAATCCTTTCCTAGGGTTGTAGAGAAAAGGACTTTTTTTGGGTGCTAAATTTGGTTATTTTTTAATGTGTTAATTGGATTGGAATTTGTAGCCCCAAGTGCTAATCAGATGTGCAAAAAAAATAATGCATGAAAGCATATGAAGTTTTCCATAAAAGCTTATTGAAACATTTTCTAAGTTTAGATCCAAGTGTTAAAGTTTTGTATTCATATCTGTGAAAAGTAATACCCCAATTTGAAATGCACCATATATACAATTTCACACATTGTTCAATCACATAGGCAATAATTTGAATTTATGGAATGTCACATTTCCTTGAGTTCAAGTAATTACATTTAATTTTTTTATAACTTCATGATGATCATTCATTTGGTAATGTCTTTAATTTTCAATGTTAAAAAATTACATTAATTTTAAATATTTAGTTCAAAAGCTCAAATTTAATGATTCAATGTGTTTTCAATATTCAAATTTAATGTCTTAATTTCATAAGTAAATATTATTTTGTTATGTTTTTAGTTAATTCAAAATCTAAAATAGTTACATTAATTTAGTATAATGATTTCAAAAAAAAAAAATTACTTTTTAATGGTAAGTGGAATTATGTAATTTCATAACATTGTGCCAATTTATCTTTTAATTTTTTTATTTCATTAATTATAGTGATGATGATTCATTGAGGCTAGTTTATCAAGGACAATTTTAAGTTCTATAAGTTATAAATTGCCATTTGGACAATTCCAAACTTAACCTATTCCAAAATAAATAGGCATGGAAAGGAGTGGCTTTTTTTTCAATTTTGTGATGTTGCCACATTTGTACAATAGGATTTAGCCAAGTTTGACTACAAGTTACAATAGGGAAGTAACCAATGATATAAATTTGGGAACTTCTTTATAGTAGGCCCACATTTCTACCAAAAAAATTACAATGCTTTTCAGTTTTCCCTTTGCACATGTTGCAGGAGGTCTCCTGGAATTTGCAATAGTGCAAAATTTCTATTTTAAAAAAAGTGTTGATGAAAAGATCTCTTTTTAGATATGTATCTATTTAAAGTTTTTTTTTCCAACACCATATCCATGAGCAAATTTTCATTATCTTCTCCACTAATTTGCATCTTACTTTTTTTCAATTGAATTTGAATTTAGTTGATTTGAAATTCCATTCAATGTATTTGAACAAGATGCATGCAATGTCATTCAATATTTTCATTTAAATGGAACTTAATTTCAACAAAATCAAATCATTTTTTCATCAATTAATCAATTGATTGTGACAAGTAGTGCATAAAAACATGGAACCCAAATTAGTTACTAAGTTGATTTGATACTCTTGAGTCAAATAGACTTTTTGCCATTTGTGCAAATGCACTTTGGAATTTTAAATGGTATTTTGTTCATCATTTAATTTAGATTTTTCATTCTTGTATTTTATTTATTTTGGTCAAGGGAGGTTAATATAATAAATCCTTAAATTATCTTAGTAATGTGGGTGAATGACCTTAGTGATGTAGTCCCAATGATGACTATATACTCTTGACCATTCACAACCAAATGGCACACATGATTACATGGTGAAAATTAAAACATAGTCACAAAATGTCTTAATCATGATTGTTGGGTTTTGGCATAGTGTTTGGAGGTGCTTTCAAATCCCTAACAAGTTAGTTATGTTTTATTCATTAATCGTTTATCAAACTTCAGTTCTTGATACTCCTCAAAAAAAAAGTTGTAATTTTTATACATTATATTATAAATCCACCAAATATGAAAATTACAAATGCAAAGGATATTATTGAAGTTTACAGAACAAAATTTAATAATGTCTTTGTTGTGTGAAGCTCCAATAACTACCTTCATGTAGGAAATGATTGCTATGGGCAATTTTGAGATGGGGAAGAATTGGAGACGGAAGAAGGGAAAACATGGGAGGAAGAGGAAAGTGCAAGGAGTGACAAGGAAAATGGGAACATGGTCAAGAAGAAATTAAATTTGTTAAGCAAATGAAATGAGACAACACATGAACAAAAATAAACCTCAAATTAATATCAGTCTAATTAAGTATACCAAAGGAATGAAAGATTGTTCATGGATAGAAATTGGAATGTGACCAGATCAATGAAATAAATCTTTTGAAGAAAATTTTAATGCAAATAACTTCTAAATTGTGTTCATGGATGAAATCAAGTACATGAATGGACCATATGACATGGATGAAAATGAATTTCAAGAATGAATGTGATCACAACAACAAAATCAACAAGATTACAATGGAAAGTATAGCATGGACATGAAATTAACCAAAGGATAAAATTTCATATGAAATGCAAAAGTTCGTCATTTTTTTGAGGCCAAAGGTGTTATCACTGGCCATGGCACCTAGATTACATAAAACATTGAAAACATGAGATCTAGGTGCTTATGGCAATTTTGTTAGGCAATGTCTCTTCACATGTTCTGAGTTGTATTACCTTCATGATTTGCAATTTATGTTAATGATTTGACATTTATGTTGTTATTATAAGTCTTTTTCAAAGCATGCTGCTGTAAATTCCTTTCAGAGTACAATAATGATTGGAGAAGGGTTGCCATCTTAGATGTTTAAGCTCCTTGACATCCATTTCATGTACAGTTATGTTTAGGAAGCTTTTGATGGATGAATCTTCTCCAATACAATCAACAATTAGAGTAGTGAAAAGATATTTGTAAGAACAACCTCCAATATAGAGAAGATTGGCTATCACAAGTACTGCAGAAGTATCTATCTAAGCTGTCCAACTTTAGTGATTTCTAGAATTTCACATAATTAGGTTGCCATGGCTATATCCTGATTGAGATAGAATGTGACCAAACCAACCAAATTCTGTAATTTAGATAGTACAACCTGTCCAACTTGATTAGTTCAAATTTTCTACAATTGATTCATCTTTCTATTGAGTTTTCCTGAGCTGGGAATCTTGGGTGCTATTTTGATTTATTGATGGATGTTGAGTGGAGCTTTTAGGGCACTACAGTTTTCCTTTTTGACTTCATCTCTGGTTTTAATTGATTATGTTTGCAAAACCAGCCAATGTTTTAAAAGCTGTTAGCTAGAAGGGGCTATTACTTGCAGATTCATACTCCAGTAATCCTGTCAATATGAGTGCAATTTGATCTGCAAAGAGCCAGGTGCAAGATACCAAACTCCCATCAAGGGATTTCCTACTGTTTAGTAAAAGGTAGAAATTTGGACCAAATTCTATTTTCACCTCCATACAGATCTCTGGTGTGCAAGCCTGTCCAAGGAGACACCAAATGTGTCAAGGTTCAAATGTCAACCCTTAAAAAATTCTACCAATAATTCCTAACAATATTTTGTATGAGACTTGGATGATGAAAGGTATGAGAGAAAATCCTTTCCATCTGATCCAAAAAACCTGCACTTCTAATACCATATATATATGTACCAAATATGTCACTTGGTTGCCACAACTTTCTCAGCTGATGTGCACTTGAGGTTTTCAGCACAGATCCAAACTCAGATGAATCTTGTGTTTATCACACAAGCACAGTCGTGCAGGTTCACTCCCTTGGGTTCTTGTAAGAAAGGTGTAAGATGGGTGTAATTACATGCACCCACAGAAAAAATAAGTTTAGGGTACTGTTGAACTAGTATATGAGATTAGTGCCTGACCAAAACAATGAGGGGTGTTCAATGTACAAGGAAAAACTGCAGATGCTTTTGCTTTGGCAATTTAAGTCTGTTGCATACATTATGATGAACAGGAAAGGAAAATTATGTTCTCACAAAATCCAATTGACACCAAAAGTATTGAAGAGAATGAATCATATTTTTTCTCAACAGCGTTGTTTGTTGCTAAAATTGATGAAACCGATCTGCGTTTTTTGGCTTGCAAAAGTGTAAGATGTAATTTAGGTCAACCATAAGGGTTGTGAAATGTATCCCTCTCTGGATCTAAGTTTGATATGATATCCTTAAGATCCTCTGCTACTAGCTGAGGTGAATATCAGGAACACCAGATAATTACTCGTCCAAGTACTGGCCATCAAGAGATTTCTCAGTTGAATCAAATACATGGAAGTTCTCACAAGTCAGGGCTTTTCACTCCACCAGTACAGGTTTCACATCTGGAAATAAAGGTGTTTAGCTATGTCTCAAGATCATGGAAAAATCTACATCCAGAAACCTGGGTGGTGCAGATGGGTTCTTGTACTTAGTTAATTCTAAATTTTTGAAAAGTTCAGAATTAACAGTTTAGTCCAGAATTAATGAAAACAATATTTGGTAATACTTTTGAACATGCTAATATTTCATTAGTTCTCCCCTTGGGTTGCACTAATATAGAGATTTGCAGCTGAACAAAAAGTGAATGTGGCATGAAGTTGCCTGCATGTGTGCCATCTTAGAATGGGTTATAATAACGCTATGATAATTCATCTCCAGGATTTCACCTCTGGTTGAAACGGTGCCCAAATTTAAGATGCCCAACTGCTGAAGTAGCAGACTGTAGTATCCAAGTTTAGAGTGCAGAATTTACCCAGATTTATTTGAGTTCAGGTGGGAGAGTTCTCTACTGCTTTGCAGTGCATAATTTTTCCTGTGCATTAGATACTCTCAAGTGCCAAGAGTTTTGTTGGTAAAGAGTGAAAATTACATGTCTGCTTGTTATATTTCATTGACTTTTTGGGGGTGACCATGGTCCAAGAAAACTGCTCAATCCTGCCATGAATCGAGAGAGAATGTAAGTTTCAGTCAAAAACACAGTGTTACAGAATTTGAAGTCATCAATTCAGGCTTCAAAAATAATCTTCAGCTGCATGTTTTCTGTCTTATATTGTCATTCTTGAATTCTTCTTGCCCTTCACTCTCAGGGTAGGATTGGTCTATAAACATTAGTTCAAACAATCTCTTGACAGCTATTGACGTCACAGAGAAATTATGCAATGTTCAATTAGACCAAAGAAAAGATTGAAGCAATGAGTTCTTAGGGGGACTCAGGGTCACAGATTCAGGGGCAAGCCAATCTCAAGTCAGGTGGGATTTGAGAGCCTAGAAAATACAAAGTACCAACATCATCAGTAATCTTGTTAGAAGCCTCGATCACATGAGTTCATCACATACTGGATTATGCAGAGAGCAGAGCTTTTGATGTTGTCAAGAGGCCCAGCTTTGGAATTTCGAAATTGGGTTCAGACTAGAAGGCCATTGGTGTGCTGGATGTAATGTTCAGCTTGTGCACAGATCTCTGCATTGATGCTGCAAGGACAATCACAATGAAACAACTGGATCCCATATATTCCTGACTCTCTCATAACTGTCTACAGGTCCCATTCCTGACTCTCTTCTGCCCTCACTGAAAGAATCTTTGAGCAGATTTGCATCTCTACTATAGGCGCTGCCCCTTGAAATCCTTGCAAATTGTCCAATGTGAACCATCTTCATTGCCATTTCCAGTTTGCTTCATCTGTTTGCTCTCTAGCACTAAGGTTAACGATTTTTCACCTTGTATTGGTTAATGAGGAATTATGTCATATGGAAAGCTGTAAATTAAGCATCCAGTTCAGTTTTGATCTGCTTAACATTGAGTCAATTTTCCTTTGGTGCAGAGGTCGATTTTCTTGAACTTTTGACACAGTAAGCTCTAAAATTTGGAGAATTAATTTTCACCAAACATCAGTTGAAGGTATGGTACTAGTCAGGGTGCACAGGGACGATAGACTCATGAGGGTCCACAGAGGGCTGGGCAAACTCATGAGGATCCAAACAGATTTGAACCAAGAATTTGAGTGAGCTCAGGGAAAAACTTGGAAGTTGTGATTCTTGAAGGAATTTTTTTTGCTTTGCTCTGTTCTTTCAACATATTAGTTCCGTGCATGAACAGTCATGTGTACCATGGATAAAACTGGTCACAATCAGGTCCAAAATGGCTGTAAAAATCATACACACAGAAAGAAGCTTTGGACGGCTAGCGTTGTTGAAACTGTTTGGAATTATATGTGAGTTCTGAACCTCTTGAGCTTTGATTTCAGACAGAAAGAACTTTCATACTTAGAGCAGCTCTCGGGGCAACAGCACTTACACTCAAACAAATACACATGAAGTTCACAAAGAAGCCATCGTGGTTCAAACACATGAGATGCAACATAGAGCGTGACAGTAAAACATTCAGGCAAAACTGCAGTCCGTTCTTTGGGGTCCGTAAACGCTGCTGCATCATCGAATCCTTGGGTCAATATTACCCCAACCAAAAGATTGTTGTTTGGCCTGCATGCATGTCTCCATTGGGGAAAATTTCCTACATGAAAATTGCACGTCCAAACATCTCGATCTAGACTGATGGAATTCAACTCCGCATGAAAGTACCGGTTCCTCTTCCTACTCATGTCATCTGTGTCGAGATCTTGCATTACAAAGCTAGGAACCACAAGAAAGAAATATCAGAGCTTAAGAAGATTCTTGCCCAGGTTCTGCTGGCTTCAGCCAGGTCCGTCAGTATTGAATGTCTCATATCAGTCGTTGAAGGAAGGAAGGCAGGCAGGCAGTACTGGAGTAGCTGCTGCTGCTCTTGTAGACGTGTTCCATAGGAAGCGGCGAGGAGAAAGAAGCAAGGGTGGGGACTGTCACCTCTGACCGGTCTACAACCACAATGCTCCCGCTTCCTTCAATTGCGGGACAAGGGTACCGCTGATGTGGGCGGCCATGACGCGGTCCAGACCTCCCAACAGTTTTCCTCCAACAAACACGGCTGGCACCGCCTGTGACTCGGCCGGCCCCACAAGCCGCAACAGCGCCTTCTCCAGGTCACTGCCTCCGCTTTGCTCGTCAAGTTCGTACACCGTCGGACCCACGCCCAGGCTGCAGAAGAGACGTTTCACCACGTGACACATGCAACACCCGCTCTGACTGAACACCACCACCGCATTCTCCGCCGCTAGTCTCTCTACCTTCTCCATTGCCATCGCTGTCCGATCTCCTCCTTCCTTGCGAGTACTGTCGAAATCTTTCTTGCCACCCGGCTGTAACTTGTGATATGAATGCGTCTGAGTTTGCATGTTGCCGCCCCTCTCCACTTGGGAAACCTGGATTTTCGAAAAGAAGTAGTTCTTCAGATCTAGTCGATAGCTTCTTGGCACCACAGCAGCAAACGGTGAACTTTAAACCAGGCTGATGATCACTGATTTCCAAGTTCTCCAACAGTCTTCTAAAACCCGAAATCGGTCAAAATCAGCTTAACTGGTTTATCAGCCAAGATATAAATGAGCCTGCCATGAAGCCATCAATCACGACATCAGCATTGATATCTGTTGACAGTCGGTATTCAGATATTCACAACTCCCAGGAGCTAAACCCACGAGAACATATGGCTGATCTGAATGCATCTTGAGACTTCAGGAGGGAACATGCAAGAACGTGCTCTATGTAGTAGTAATACTCCCGTGAAAGGAAATCTTTCACGGGAGTCTCCTAAACAAAGCGAGTGTAGAGAGAGAGAGAGAGAGAGAAACCTCAGAAACCTGAATACAGTGTGCGTGGGGGATTTGAAGAGTTTGTATATGCACCTTTTAGTCAAGTCACGATATGCAGGAGCAATACTAGATTGACATGGCAGGATTAACGGGATCGGCCCCGGCGTCACAACTGATTCATCTCCCAATGCAGCAGGCAGCAGCAGCTGCACAAAAAAGTCTCGTAAATTCGCTGAGGCGCAATATTCAATACTACATGCACTGCAAATCCAACAAAGTTGAATATGAACACCGCTGCTAAAAGTGTCCTTCTCAAACCCTAATTAGGCATCCCTAGCCAGCTGAGGAGGTCGAGACCTGAGTCGAACAACCTTCGGTCCACACACAAACCATGAATGAATTCAAACCTCTTTTAAATTTGTCTTTCTTTTCTATCGCCGGCTCTCTCTATTCCTTTACATCTGGAAGTCTCTTTTTCTCACACCGAAAGTGTCTTGCTCTCACTCTCATCAGCGACAGAAGTTTTAAAAAATTCAAAGACTCAGTGCTGATCTTCAAGTGAACTACGGAGTGGAAATTTTTTTTTTCCAAGTTCACAAGTAAAACAGACTGAAGTCTAAGAGGCGCAAAAGCCGCAAGCAACAGCAGGCTAAAAAGAAAGCGAGTCAGAAAGAGGATCTGGCACACGTGACAGGCGGCGCTTCCTTCGACAGCACATCCGCAGCCAGCAGCACATAGTTAGGTGGTAGCTCCTACTACTATTGTTGTTGCTTGCTTTTGCTGCTGCCACCCATGATGCCACCCACACCACCCAGTAGCCTTTTTTTTTGCTGCCTATATATAGGTAGCCAAAATGCTATATTAAAAACATTAAAAGTGCAAAAGTCATTTGCGTTTTGACGTTTACAATAGCCAGAATTTGACCAAAATTTAAGAAAAACGCCAGATTTCTGCACATGGTTGAATTAGGTAGCCAAAAAACATAGAACGATTTTTTTAATTACTTCCATATTTAGCTTGTGGTAGCAAAATTTTGCCTAGATTATCGCCTCTCTGGCAACAACACAAAAT